>Ga0315289_10000393_pt1 | contig 68804 bp, 46 predicted proteins | sample YL17G11_40_MG_FD_203452 | JGI IMG/M metagenome (GOLD analysis project Ga0315289, IMG submission 203452) | Sediment microbial communities from Yellowstone Lake, YNP, Wyoming, USA - YL17G11_40 | ecosystem: Environmental > Aquatic > Freshwater > Lake > Sediment | place: USA: Wyoming | collected... | reverse complement strand
TTCTTCAGGATCGTCATCACGCTCTTCTTTACTGCAGGATCCTTGAAGGCGTAGATCATCGGGAGTGGTAGGCACCCATTTTTCAAGCGATCGCTTAGCTCTTGCGGTTCAAAAAGATCTATGAACTCATCTCTTAGCGTCATTAGGGTCCCTAATGTTCTTCCATAATCTGTTAAGATTTCGACCTCTTTTTCCGTTCCGCTGCCAACAAGAGCCCCGATTCGAGTGTGTGCTTCAAGGATGGCTGATTTCTTCTCTAGCATGCAGAAATATTCTTTCGGATCAAGATTGAGTTCTTCCTTAAACCTGATCTCCGAGCTATGAGCCTCGCCTACTTCGACGAACGCGTTATCTATTGCCTTGACTATGCGGTCCATTTTGTCGCCTGCGATTCTCTTTCCGCTTATGTACAGAGCTTCCATGCCCTTGAACAACATTCTGTCGCCCGCGAGCAGTGCGATATCCTTGCCGAACTTCCCGAAAATTGTAGGCCTACCATTCTTCAACTGTGACTCATCTATTATATCATCGTGTACGTCGGCAGCCGCTGTAAAGAAAAGCATTGGAACTTGCATCAGCATGGATTCCTCTTCGCTTCCGCCAACCGCTTCACAGGCTATGGCGATTATTCCCGGGTGAAGAACGTCATTCCAGTTATTCTCGTAATACCATAAGGCTTTCCGTAAATGCCCTCGCTTCATGCTTTCTGTCGAGAGGCGTTCTCTTGCTATCTTAAAGGCTTTGGCGCTTTTTCCTTCCAATAGCTTAAGCACATCTTTTATCAAAGAAGTTATCCCTACTTCGAATTTTAACGCTACGCACGCATATAAACCGCTTCTCCCATCTGTCGTATAGCCCTCTCAGGTTTAGCATGGTGCTTGTTGTACGCGTGGGTTCAAATGATCGAAAACCAACAGAATAGATTCCTGCTGAGGTATGATGCACATCAAAAGTGAGTACTGAAGCTTCGTTATCTGATGTCTTCGTTGTTCAACTGCTCTCTTATTATGCCACGGTATGTTTCCAAGTATTCGTTCCCTTTTTCCGTTATAGCGTATACTTTTCTAGTTCTCCGACCTTGTCGTTGCTCTTGGCTCGTGACAAAACCGTCTCTCTCCAGCTTGTTTAGCAATGGGTACAATGCTCCATGTCTCAGTTTCAATCCGAACTTTGTTTCTACGTCTTTCTTTATTCTGTAGCCCCACATTGGTTGTGCTTGAATAAGCCTTAGTATATGGACCTGCATCAAGCTTCTGATCATGTGTTGTACAAGTTCTCTTTTGTTGGTTTCTGTCAACTGTTTCACTTGCTGATGTGAACTGTTTGTAGGTTTTTCTATTTAAGTTATGTAACAATCGGCGTTTCCGTTTATGCTTTGTTATGCTTCTTTATGCTTCGGGTAAGCATGAACGTTTATATGGGCGTTTATGCTATATAGAGACTCAAGATATGTCTGGAAAAGGACATATCGTATCCGTGTAGAACACAGATACAGAGGGAAAATAAAGATGATGAATAACACAAGAGAAGTTCAAGCCAAGCTCATGAAAGGGTTACTTGACCTTATCGTTCTACAGTTCCTGAACGGAACCCCAATGCACGGTTACCAAATAATCACGAGGATACGCAGAACCTTCGGAGTCTACTTTGGACCCAGCACGATCTACCCGTTACTAGGGACTCTGGAAAAGAAAGGCTACGTGAAAAGTGAATGGAACATGAACAGCGAGCGACCCAGAAAGGTCTACATGCTCACGACTGAGGGCCAAAACCTGCTAAACTTCACGGAAGACTCGCTCAACTTCATATGCAAGAAACTGAACAATCCTGGACTCGCGAAAGATGGAATGACAGAATTCGCCAACCAACACACAACCATGCGTCCTCTTCTCAAAAAGATAGAACCCGTAAGATCCATGATCTAGATCTGAACCCTTTCATCCTTCCCCATTTGCGACTTCACTCCATGCAGGTGCAAGATTAGTCGCCGCCAGTTGAGACATTCAACGTGCTTTGCTGCGTATGGGTTCCCCACGTTAAAAACCACACTTGGAGAATCTTGACATCTCGACCCATTGTCATATTATTCTGCTCGTGCATGGGGAAGATCTGATAGGGACAGCACCCCAGCAAGCAAGCTCTGACGTTAGACGAGCAAACAGTGATGGAAAAGGCTGAGAAGGTAGAATGGAGCCTTTTGTCAAGGTAGGCCTTCGCGAGATCTGAGCTGATCCCTGAGCGCCTTTTTGATTTTCCTCAGTTGAAAGCTGAGTTCTACAGGATATAATGGCGCATTCCTCAATTTCCTGTATTTAGAAGGAAGGTGAGACAGATTCCTTAAGGCGTTCTCTCTTATTTCTTCGAGTGAAGGCAGTCTGAATACTATGCTGCCGTTCTCCATGGCTTTTGCCAGAATAGGTTCTCCTTCAACCTTCTCGTTAGCCAATCCTATGACGTCTTTGACATAGTTCTCTTTATTGTCCTTCAGCCTGAAGATCTGCTTTTTTCCCGGAAGAGTGATTTTTCCTTTGCTTAGTTTCATAGCAGGAACAAAGACTCCATTTTCAACTTTGCCTGAGAGCTTGTAGACAACGTCAACGTAGGGCCTATCATAAGAAGTGCTCATTCTCGTTCCCACTCCAAATGAGTCTATCTTTGCCCCTTTTCTAAGAAGTTCGTCGACCTTGTACTCGTCTAGGTCTCCGCTTGCAAATATCCTTACGTATTCGAGTCCATTCTCATCAAGGATGGACCTGACCTTCTTGCTCAGGTACACCAGGTTTCCGCTGTCCAGTCTGACACCGCCCAGTCTATGACCTTCTCTCTCAAGTTCCTTTGCCACTTTGGCAGCATTTTCTGCCCCTTTCAAATCGTCATAAGTGTCTATCAAGAATGTGGAGTTTTCAGGGAAGGCTTTGGCGAACGCTCTGAAAGCGTCAATTTCCCGGTCAAAAAACATGACGTACGAGTGTGCCATCGTTCCGAACACTGGAATCCCATATCTCATGCCTGCCAGCACATTAGAGGTTCCACCGCATCCCACCAGATAGCTACATCTGGCCGCCTTCATCCCAGCATCAGTTCCTTGAGTTCTCCTGAGGCCAAATTCGATCACTGACCTGCGTCTTGCAGCAGTTACAACTCTCGAAGCTTTTGTTGCAATCATGGTTTCCAAGTTGACAGTGTTGAGAAGAAACGTCTCAACGAGTTGAGCCTCTATTATCGGAGCAGTCACCCTGACTAAGGGTTCGCCAGGAAAGACTATGGTTCCTTCTGGAACAGCCCAGACCTCACCAGTGAATTTGAAGTTTCTCAAGTATTCGAGAAAATCTTCTTTGAACCCAAGCCTTCTCAAGTATGCAACTTGCTGTTCGTTAAACTTCATGCTTTTGAGAAACAGCAGTATCTGTTCTAGACCTGCAAAGATGAAGTATGACCTGTTCGGCGGCAGTCTTCTTATGAACAAATCAAAATTCGCGGGTTCCAACGTTTGATTCTCAAAGTAACCGGCACACATGGTCAACTCGTAAAAATCAGTCAGAAAACTCACGTTGTCCCCATCGACAAAGTCAAACCCCGTTTTCTTCATTTTAAATCACGAAACGTATTGCGTCCGCAAGTTTTTAAGAATGTTCATCTCTTACATTTCTTGGTGTTCGCGGCGCAAGTCGGTGTGGCCACTTTAACTTGTCTTACCGCTTTTCATCAGGCGCGTTTCTAACAAACGCTCATCTGTGTGTTCCGAGGCTTTTCATTTTGAGTTAAGCGAGCTGTGCACAGCTTTTTATCATCTTATGCGTTCAGGCGGGTTTCCGTCGGTTTTTCCGCGCTAGAAAATTCGTTTCGATGGTTTGAACTTGGCGGTTTAAGCAAGCCATGATCTTGTAAGGCAAGCAGTTAATCTTATTTCTCTGTCTAGTCATTTTATCTGGTTCAACGCGCATGGTGTAGCAATGGCACCCGTAATCCAGATCCAAAACCTTACAAAGAAATATGGAGATTTTGTAGCTGTCGACCATCTGGACTTGGACATTGAAGAGGGCGAGATTTTTGGGCTTCTAGGGCCTAACGGCGCAGGCAAGACGACCACGATTCTCATGCTTGCAACTGTTATCAAACCCACAGATGGTACGGCTCTCGTTGGTGGATATGACATACGGAAGCAGCCTGAAAAAGTCCGAGGCGTTCTAGGCGTTGCCTTTCAGGAACCCAAGATGTTGTGGGTCAGCACCCCGTGGGATGTGGTCAACTGGCATGCTAAGGTGTGCGGTTTGTCAACGTCAGAGCGGAAACGACGGGTCAAAGAGGTGTTGGATGCTGTGGAAATGTGGGATGCTAGACGCAAGAATGTTCATGCGCTTTCAGGAGGAATGCGCAAGCGGGTTGAGATGGCCAAAGTTTTGGTCCAGAGACCCAAGGTTGCGATCGTCGACGAGCCGACAGCTCAGATTGATATCGTGGGCAAACATAAAATATGGAACATGCTTCTCGAGCTTCGCGATGAGGGAAGCACTATAATCCTGGCTACAAATGAGCTCTACGAGGCGGACCGGCTCTCAGACCGCGTTGGAATACTGCACAGGGGCAAGCTCCTGGTCTGCGGCACACCTAAGAAGTTGAAAGACAGTATCGTGGGTGGTGACATAGTTGACGTTGAGCTGGGACAGAACGCCTCAGCAGAGATCATCGCAGACCTCAAGAGCCTGAAGGAGGTCGTGGACATCATGCAGGTCAAGCCGGGCAGCCTCCGACTCTACTTGAACAAAGTGGAAGAGGTTGTTCCGCAGATAATGGGCTTGTTCTCGAAGAAGAACGTGCCTATCACTTCAATACGTATGAGCGAACCAAGTCTTGACGACGTCTTTGCTCACTACACGGGTCTGACGATCGAGGAGGCCCAGAAGGATGAAGGGTGAATTATAAACGAACAAGACTCTGTTCGTGATAGAAAGGGACGTTCGCCTCTTCTTCCAGTACAAGTTCCTCGTCATAATGCGTATCATTTGGTTCGTTTCACAAGTACTCCTGTTTGGAGTGATCGCCGCAAATATGGTCAACGTGCCAAAATACTTCGATTACTACGTAGGAGGGTTGTCGGTGATGACGCTCTATTCGACCGCCATATTCATTGGCTTCGACATTTATGAAGAAGCCGAGCATGGTGTTTTTGAATATCTTCTGAGCCTGCCCATCTCTAGAAGGCAACTCGTCATAGGCAGATCAATAGGCGGAGGACTCAGAGCCTTCATATACGTTGGGCCACTCGTAGCGGTATCACTGTTTGTGATTGGCGCCATAAACCCGTTGAACTTTGCGATTGCCCTCTTTGCGCTTTTTCTTTTCTCATTTGGAGTCTCAGGCATGAGCATTGCAATTGCAGTCTTGATTAAATCGAGTGATAGGTTCGATATTCTCATGGGCGTCCTAGACGCGTTGATCGTGCGTCTGAGCACGACTATGTACCCATTGGTAATTATCAAGCAGACCAACCCACTTTATGGTTGGACAGCAGGTCTTAACCCTTTAAGTTATGCCGCGGACCTTTTCAGATGGGGCACAGGCATAGAAAAAATAACATATATCCAGAACCCCCTGCTTCCTCTCTTGGGGATCGTCGTCTTTTTTGGGCTTTTCACGCTCTTAGGAGTCACGATATATGAAAGAATGATCGAAGGGGGAGGTTGGCGATAGATGAAAGGCATCATTCGAATGATTGAACACGACTTCAGAAACTTCTTCCGTTACAAATGGTGGCTTGTCGGTTTAATTAGCATGAACCTTGCCGACCTCTTCATATCAGCCCTTGTCTACAATACCATCTTAAGAAGTGGTGTTAAGGCAGGAATAGGCGGCAGCTACTTCAACTTCTTCGCACCTGGATTGGCCGTGACAGGGCTCTTCGCCTCGGCTTTCATGATCGGACGCGAAGTAAACATGGAACGTCGAAGGGAAGTGCACCACTACATGCTGAGCTTGCCGATGACACGGCTGGAACTGGCCATCGGACGGGTTCTTTCAGGCGGACTCAGAGGAATGATGTATATGGCACCGCTATTGCTGACGTGTTTCATTTTCGTGGGCTTCCCTACAATATGGCAATTACTGTTGATCCTCGCAGTTCTTTTCCTGCTTGCTGTCGGCATTTCTGGCTTAAGCATCTCTATCGCCGTTTCTACGTCGAGCCTCGAAACATTCATCACTGCAAGGGGAGCGGTTTACTACGTGCTTTTCTTCTGCAGCACGGTTTTTTATCCACTGAGCGTAATTCAGACTGCAGGAACTGCATTGGCCACCTTGGCCGAGATCAATCCTTTAAGCGGAGCTTCTGACATGATACGATCTATACTGCTGCCCAAGTTTTTCTCCTTCTCCTATCTATCGATCCTCTACATTACAGCATTCTCAGCGATTTTCACATTTACCGCAGCTTTCGCCTATATGAAAATCCTGGAACGCAAATAATCTCTGGATCACACCTTTTTGCGAGGTCTCTTTTTTCAAGCTGATCAGACTCGCGGCTGAAGGACCAGAACTCAACGATCGGGTTAAAGATAACTTTGGAGCCTTACTGCTTGACTAAACAGCATTAACTATATTTCATACTGGCATTAGATGATATTCCTAGTTGTATCTCCTGCTAGTGGTGGAAGCTTGCCCGAACCTGAACGTCGACAAAACGAGAAGTTGACTGAACAGATTCTCGATTTCAGTAGGCACATAGCAGGAACAAGCCATATCAAAGCTGTTTGCATTTGTCGCAGTGGTGCTTCCGGGTTAGCGACAGAAAAGGCAGTCATCCAGACATTGCTGATTATCCATGATTTTCAGCCGAAACTAATGAACTATGTGAGAAACATTTTGGGAAGGAATGTCGTAACCCTGGCAGTTGACGAGTGGGTCTTCGAAAGAGATGTCGATCGAGGCTTGCTCGGGGAATCCCTATCTTGGGAATTGATTTTGCCGTACAATCCTCTCGTAAACGAAGCATACTTCCACGTTCAGGAAGTCAAACTAAAGAAACGGTTGATTTCCGAACTCTTGGAGAACCTTGTTCTGGATTTCCCAACGCTTTCTAACGAGTTTTACATAAAACCAGAATATTTCATGTATCAGGCTCTTCTAAGTCGCGCGAGGCTTTTTCCGTTAATGGTCCGCGACGTCTCTGATTTTCTGAGAGAGGGCCCTAGAACAAGTGAGACTGAAAAAACATTGTCTGGATATCTGGAAGCACTAAAGGAATTGCAGACGGAGGGATCAATCAGTTGTCTAGACGGCTACGTGAAGGTATCCCAGCATTTCGTCTCCTCAGCAGGCACTGCAAGAAAGAGATTGCTTAACCTGTCCAAGGGCTTGCCACGTGCACTGTTTGCACCAGCCCTTGGGATATTTCCCATGATCTTGAATGTCATTTCTGAGAGCAGGGAATCGTTATTCAAGCTTCAGAGCTACGGCAAAGATGTTTTGGCAAGAGGCGAGCTTGAAGCCCCAGAGAAATACGTGTTTATCCCCACAGCTTCCGGGTTGGTTCCTTTAAGCGGCAGACTTGGCATCGAGGCAACTGCGAGAAAAGTCCTTTCGGTGCCAAGCAACGAGAAGATCGAGATTCAGACGATCGGCGGAATCTTGAATGACGTTTTTCTGATCAAGGCTTCCACGAAAGCTGGCGAAAGAAAACTCGTAGTCAAGAGATTTAGAGACTGGTCAAGTTTCAAATGGTTTCCCCTCGCCTTGTGGAGTGTTGGAACCAGAACTTTCTCAATCTTGGGTCGTTCAAGGCTTGAGAGAGAATGCTCAATGAATCAATTTCTGCATTCAAACGGTTTCAAAGTCCCGAGGTTATTGTACGTAAACTCTGACGAACGGTCGGTATTCATGGAATACGTGTCCGGAGAGACTGCGAGTAAGGTCATAAAGAGAATAGCAGGCTCGAAGGCTGGCAAGAAACAGACGAAAGATCTCAGGACCATAGGGAGAGTGGGCAAGAGACTTGCTAAGGTGCACGCTCTCGGAGTGGCTTTGGGCGACACCAAGCCGGAGAACTTTATGATTGATGGACGGGGCGAGATCTGGCTGATGGACTTCGAGCAGACATCAAAGGGCGGCGACAAGGTCTGGGACGTTGCTGAATTCTTATACTACGCGGGACATGACATTCCTCCACTTGCTCCCACGCGTACGGTTGAAGCCATCGCCAATGCCTTCATAGATGGCTACCTCGAGGCTGGGGGACAAGTTGAAACCGTGAGGAAGGCCGCAAACCCAAAGTACACAAAAGTATTCAGTGTCTTTACGTTCCCGCACATAGTTCTCGCTATTTCAAATATCTGCAGGAAGGCAAGCCTTCCAAGCAAGTAAAAGTAAGGTGATATGCATTTACCCGTTCCCGTGAGGTTTGAACTGCCACGTTTCCTTTTGCGTGTAAAGGCTTCTCAATATTCTCGTGGCCTCTTCTCTGTCCATTGCAAGAAATAACTTTGCTACGTGCTTGCAGAGCTTCTTGGTCTGCAGTATTTTGCCCCAGTCAGCACAATCATGAGAGATGATGTTATCCTTGAGATCTATCATTATATGATAATCTCTGATGGCAGCTTCGACCCGGTCAGAAGTTCCCTTGTGGATCTTGAGTTCGCTGTCTCCTATGTCCCTCGCCCTTTCAAGTCTTCCAGGCGCCGTAAGATATCTAAGTAGTTCTTCAAAGCTCATTTTGGTCGGCTCACCGAAAGTTTCGAGTCTGACCTCTTTTGTCCTCTCTCGATCATTGAGGTAGCGCTGCACCTTGTTTTTGGCTACTTCCTGTTGTGGTGTTTGAACGCCGAGCATTTCCAGAACCTGAAGGCAATTTTCGACGGCGTATCCGTGATAATGGTTGTTGAAATAGCCGAACACCTTATTGACTCCTAGACTGGTTTCGCGTAGCTTCGGAACCCAGGGTTCTAGTTCATCGGATTTGTATCGATAATTGTACCAGGGTCTGTCGCCGCGGCCATGCCAGCGGAAATATGCGATGTCCGATGTGACGTGGGCTTCCGGAGCAAGGAGTGGTTCATCGACAATCGTGTAGGCAACTCTGTTCTTCTGCAGAAGTGTCCATGTGTCCGCTCTCATCCATGAATGGTCTCTGAATTCAACGGCGAACTTGACCTGCGTGGGGAGTATCTTGAAGAATGAATCAAGTTTTTCCGGTTGAAACGTAAACCGTGGTGGAAGTTGAATAAGTACGCAGCCGAGCTTTCCGCCAAGCCAGAGAGGCTCCATAATTTCGATAAATTTGTCTAGGTCTTCTTTGACCCCCTGATTTAAATCAAGCTTTTTTTCGTGTGTAATCAGCTGAGGCAGCTTCGCCGTGAACACGAAGCCTTCGGGCGAGTATTTCGTCCATCCCATGACCATGCCTTTTGATGGGTACCTATAGAATGTAGAGTCAATTTCAACAGTCTTAAAGATCTTCGCGTATGCCTTAAGCATGCTCTTGTCTTCTTTCGAGTAGAATGGGCCTATCCATTCTTTGTAACTCCAGCCGGATGTGCCGAGCAAGATCTCATTTCCGCTCATCTCAGTCACCCAAGTTCTGACTTGAGGTCTTGGATTACTTCATCTAGGTTTGAGTATGTTCTCTCTGGAAGATTCTGCAGGAGATATCGTGCATGTGCTCTCTTGTCTTCATTCAGGTCAAAAATCTTCCATCCTTGGTTGCGCATGAGCTCTTGCTTCGTTGCTGGAAACAGGGCATCCTCGCTTAGCACTTCCTCAAGTGATGAAAGGCCTGTTGATCGTGTCACTTTGGGGAACTTGCCTGTTTGCTCGTATATCTTCAGTCTTGCAGCATCTTTGTACATTCGGACAAAGTGGAAGCTCATGACTATCTTCTGTGAATTTGAATTTGAGACTTTATTGTCTATTTCGGTCAGTTCCTCGTCAGTTGGCTGGTAAACATTATGTTCTCCTTTTCCGAACAGCCGCGTGTAAAGAACGTCAGAATCATAAGCTGGCATTTCGCCCTTTGAAACGTCTGTGCAATGTACAATATCATGGTCTTGCATAAGCCTCAACAGCTCAGCGGGCAACTTCGAAGGTCGAACTCCTCTGATTTCCAACGCAAGCCTCAGGTTACCAAGGTCTATTGAAGAAACGAAGCTTCGAAATTCATCGATCCACTGTTGAGTCAGCTTTGATGAAGCGGGAAGCTGCAGATGCAGAAAGTCAGATCCTAGTGCAATGCAAATTTGCTTCATTCTTTCAAAGATATCTAGAGCTTTCTCTTCCCACTTTGGTGCCACCTGAATCATGGTCCGGTGAGCCCTTACGCCGAATTTGAAATCCGGCGGGACGAGCTTCTTCCACTCTTCCACCTGCTTCAGGGGTGGAATCTGATAAAACGTTGAGTTTACTTCCACGAAGTTGAACGCTCTGGAATAGGCGACCAGGGAACGAAGCCTTGGAACATTGAAATATGCCCATCCGCCTGTGCCGATCAGGTATTCTTTCAAGTTTCTCGCTTAAAGGTATAGAGCTGCGTTTCGTCTAAAATAAATAGCTATATCGGTAGGTGCCGCGACTTCGGAGACTTTGTTCTTAGAAGCGCAAAGGACGGTAGCTTCGGTAGTGTGCTAGGCTGATGGTTGATTACGTGTTGCCTTGATCCTGTTAACGTTGATATGTAGAGTGGATTATTAGGGCATGTCATGCTTGTTGATCAATAACGTATAAGTGGACGTATGGACTCTTGCTATTTCGGATGAAGACGATGGCAGCACCAAGAGCCAACAACCGAATGCACATAATCTTCCACAGCCTAGGATTAAGCTGCGTAGGCGGCGCCCTTTTCCTTGAAATTCTTGTCTTCACCGATATACTTCAACACGGCTACTTCATGGCCGTCGAGAAGAATCCAGCTATTCTAGCTTTTGAAATATGCCTCACAGCCTTTTCCCTGTTCTACTTCGTTTACATGTATCAGCGTTTCATCCGCTCGTTCAAATAGTCTCTATTTGCCCCAATCGACTTCGAAAAGTTCCTTTCTGACGACTTTAGCCTTATTATCAGCGAAAAAACTTAAAAACAAAACTACACAACAGATCAGACGTTCTGGCAGCCCTGGTGAAAAGGATGGAAATGCGTATGCATTTTGTTACATTCGTAATCGTTTCAATCTTAGCGTTAGGCTTCTTCGGAAGTGTCAAAGCGCAGGGATCGCAAGCGACCATGCAGCCCTTCTATGATTCCACTGCCTTTGGAATAAGGATTCAAGCCAACGCGACCGTAGAAGCGTCGCCCGGCGATAACATAACAGTGTTGCTGACTCTCACGCGCGCGCGCACGCTAGAGGCTGAGGCGCAGGTGTACGTCGTGAATTTTAGCTTGAGTGTTTTCGGCTTCTTGAACGGCACAGATAAGATTTTGATGGCAGAAACCTCTGACACTGATTTCTGGCTCAACAACGCTTCCAGAACGTTCAATCTAACAAGCTTTCCAGTACCTGATTGGGTAACAGGCAAAACCTACGGCGAGATAACCCTAGCTCACCAGGTAACAGTTTCAACTGGATTTTTGAATGCGACGATAAACAATGATGGATTCGTCTGCGATTTTCCAATGACAGACATCAAAAACGTCTATTTAGACAAGCTTCTTCAGGACTATGAACAGCTAAGTCTAAACTACACAGTTCTTGACAAGAATTACACGGCGCTTGACAAGAAGCTTAATGACACGCTTAATGCAAACGTAAGCGACCTCGACAACACTCGAACGGTAGCAGCGGTGCTGGGTGTGACCACAGTCGTTTTCGTTGCCACAACGATGTACTTGATCCTGCGAAGACCCAAAGAATACTGGTGATCTTGAAGATCCTACCTCGCGTGCAGGTTCTGAGCGGCAATGACGCTTAGCCCATGTTGAGTAAGAACTTTGGCCGTTCTGTTCAACGCTTCATGCTTGTCCAAATAGTTTGCCAAGAGTGCAGGCATGAGTCCCTTTTCGATGATGTCCTTCTTGGGCATGAAATAATCCAGTATGTCAGACGGATGCTGACGGCTTTTTTCGATCTCAGGAATGCCGCCTTCATGTTTGGCCCCGATATTCTTGACATGGTCTGCGATTTCCACTAGCTCCTGTGTACGGTCATAGGGTTGTCTCACTATGCTTTTGTAGGCTTCTGTGATATGATGCTCTATGCGTATCATGTCCTCGAACCCGAGGGCCTTCCGGGCATAGGCAGCAAGCTCGATGGTTCTATTGTTCACTGAGTTTGACAGGTTGAACCCTATCAGCGAGGTAGCGCCGTCTCCTGTGCTGAACAGCTTGGCCACCAACAATGTCCAGAAGATCGAGTATGGATTGTCCGTGCCTAGAAAGACGGAGATCTTGAATTCAACGTTTACGCCGAGCTTTCGCATTAGGTAGCCCAACAGGACGGTGCCCATGTTGGTGTTCAAGACTTGCTTTAAGCCATACTCGGTGTAAAAGTGTAGGTATTCATCCACCCACTTCAGAGCGTACTCGTTCGGTTCACCGACCCCTCCGAAATAGCCTGTTATCGTGTCAGGTCCGCCCAAGTGTACGTTTATCGGTTTGCCATCAGCGCCAGACAACGTGCCCTTCGTGTCGAGAGTCTGAACGTATGATGCGCCAATGATCTGCATAGCGGCTGCAAAGGCAATGACGTCGTCGTCTTCAACCTGCTCCTTCATGGAACGGACGCGGATGTACCGGCTGGGCATGAGTTCCTCCTTGGCGATTGACCTCTTTGCTTCTTCGATGAGCCAAGGGAAGAAGTTGAACGCGCTTATCTCAAGTGTGACCGCGAAGGACTCGTCAAACTTAGTCGAATCGGCCTTTTTACCCAACACTTTTCTGCGGTAGTCTGAAACGCTGATGAAAGCCTGCCTGTCACGCTGCTCGGAGAGCCATTCGAGATCCTTGAAGAAAGGCGACTTCTTCTTCTCAAGCCTCTTCAGGAGATTCTCAAGCTTACCAGACTCATTCCCTTTACGGTTGATCTCTTCAACGCCTCCGTACTTGTCAATGACCCTTAGAAGATCATCAACCAAGGGATTGTCCTCCTTTAGCAAGAACTCGTTAATCTCTTTCAGCCTTTTCTCGCTGACCCTCAATTTCTCCCTAGCGTCGACCAAAACAATCGCCAGCCACGGTAGTCAGTTCATTAACATGAAATTTAAGGATTTTCACCTAATGCCAAAGGGGATGCCTTCACCGTTCTTTCTGCCCTCAGCCCAAGCTGGCTATGAGCAAGAACCAAAGTTAACATGGCACGGGCTAACTTATTGGATTGGATTCTCGTTCTTCTGCTGTAATTTGAACGTTTCAATCCTTGACTCCCAGCTTCAAAGCTTAAATGATATGGTTTCGTATGGCTAAATGCCGAGGTGAATTTGCGCCATGTACAAACCTGAGGGAATCATGCCCGCTTTAGTAACGCCTTTCACAGACGACGCCAAAAGCGTCGATGAAGAAAGACTGCGAACGCTGGTCAATCGTTGCCTCGACCTTGGCGTTCACGGCGTCGTTCCATGCGGCACCACAGGCGAATTCGTGAACCTGAAGGATGAGGAGAAAAAACGCGTAATCAAAATCGTTGTCGACGAGGTCAACGGCAAAGTACCCGTAATCGCAGGCACGGGAGCAAGCGGAACAGATGAAGCGCTTGACATGACGCGCTACGCGAAAGACGTCGGCGCCACGGCCGCACTGATCGTCACCCCGTTCTACCTTAAGCCTGCTGATCGCGGAATCTACCAGCACTACGACACGATCGCCAGCAAGGTTGATCTGCCCATCATCCTCTACAACATTCCACAGTGCACGGGTCTGCCGCTGCCATGGCAGATGGTTGAGGACCTGGCCCAGATTCCGACCATCGTGGGAGTGAAGGACAGCAGTGGACAGTTGAGCTTCATCCTAGCCGTTCTGGAAAAAGTCAGGGACAAGATCAACGTTCTGTGCGGCCACGACGAGGTCGTCGTAGCAGCATTAGCTGCAGGATGCTCGGGTGCTATCCTTGCGAGCGCAAACGTGATTCCTGACATTTGGGTTCAAATCTACGATGCCGTAAAGAACGGTCACATGGATAAAGCCCGTGAACTGCAATACAAGGTACAGAAAATAGCCCGCATAATCGCCGGCAGCGGACCCGTCGGCACGAAAGCAGCCTTAAACATGATGAAGATCAAAGTCGGGCCTGTCCGGATGCCCCTCAGCGTAGGTGGCGAATTAACTTACGAAGCGAGAGAAGAATTGCGTCTAGACCTAGAAAAAGTAGGAAAGATAAAGGCAAAGACCATAACGTTCGAAATGGAAGAAAAGCGAATAGAAGAACGCTTCATGGCCATCGACGTGACCCCCGAGATTATCAAGGACTTCAAGCTCCGAATAGGCGAGGCTCTCGCCGGCCAGGGCAGTGAAGTGGCGCACATAGACCTAATGATCGGTGAGAAAAATGGACCTATGGGCGAAGCCTTTGCAAAAGCGAAGGCAACACCTGCCGCTGGTCACGAGCCTCTGTTCGCCATCTTGGAGCCGAACCTTGCTGTCAAGCCTATGACTTTGATCGTGCCCACCGTCACGATCACTAGCATGCGTCAGGCAAGCATGGTGTACGGACCGGCTCAGACCGCAGTGGCAAAGGCTGTCGTGGATAGCATGGCAGATGGGACTATCCCGAAGGGATCTGTTGACGATTTGATCATTATCGCAAACGTCTTCGTTCATCCATCTGCCGTGGACAGACAGCGGGTATACATAAACAACTACAAGGCCATGCGCCATGCGATCCGCAAGACATTAGAAGGCAGGCCTGACGCAGACGAGCTTCTAGAGAACAAGGATAGGGCAAAACATCCTTTCAAGTACACTCCATAGTGAGAAGCCTTGAGTCGACAGAGAATATGCGAGGGCAACTACGTCCTGCTTTACGTCAAACAGCGAAAGACATACATGGTCAAAGTGGAGGCAGGCAAGAGCTTTCACACGCACAGAGGTTACGTGAAATTTGACGATCTACTCGGGAAAGAATATGGCTCATCGATCGTCAGCAGTTTAGGCTTCAAGTTCATAGCACTGAAGCCGCTTCTGCAGGACTATATAATGAAATCGTCCAGACAGACTCAGATAACCTACCCGAAGGATATCGCGCTCATGATCATGTTCAGCGGAATCGGCCCCGGAAACCGCGTCGTTGAGGCTGGAACCGGAACGGGCGCGTTGACGATGTCCTTGGCCTTCTACGTGAAGCCAAGGGGCAAAGTATACAGCTATGAAATCCGAAAAGAGTTTTTGGAAGTCGCCGAGAAGAACCTGAAACGTGCAGGACTAGAAAACTGTGTCGAGCTCAAGAGCAAGGACATAACGGCGGGAATAGACGAGACAGGCGTTGACGGAGTCATCCTTGATTTGGCAACTCCGTGGATCGTCGTTCCCCACGCCTACAAGGCGCTTAAGCCTTCAGGAACCATAGTGTCCTTCAGCCCGACGATAGATCAGATCGTCAACACGACAGAGGCCCTGAATGACCACGGGTTCGTCGACGCCGAAACCGTCGAATGCTTAGTGCGTGGAATGCAAGTCGAAAGAGGGAGGACTCGACCGCAGACGCTGATGACAGCACACACGGGATACATAACATTTGCCCGAAAGGCCACAGAGCACGAAGACTGAGCCGAATATCGTGAAACAGGATCGCATCAGGCTCTAAGGACGGCGGTCTTCGTTATCAAAACGCCTTGACACCGCGGACAACGCTGGTGCTTACGTTTGAGCAAGAAGGTTCTGCCACAGCGACAGCATGTTTGAACAGTCACGATCATGCTCCGGCCCCGATCCCGAGGATAAACCCTCGAGGCCTTTCCGCTACGTTCCAACTCCTCTTCCTGCACACATGATTGCAACTGTTTCACGACCATTCTTTTTTCACCTCACGCTGATCCAAGACTTTCAGCGCACGGTACACATACTAATAGGTGAAGAAGGCAGGCTTAATGCTATGTATTAGAACAGCACCGTACCAAAATTAGACATAACATAATCCACGAAAAGGCTTATATCCTTAGTACACTTATCCATACTTGAAAAGAAGGAATAGGGGCATGGATAAGAAAGCAACAAGCAGAAGCAAGTTTCAGGAGAAATTCGGCAAGCCCATAGAAGACTTTGACGCAGTAAAACGAGCCGTCGAGGCATTGCGCGAGACTACTGCGAAGAATTACTATCGGGTCCTGCCTGCCTATTTCATCTATCTTGGTGAAGATCCCGACATGGTGATAGAGAACAGGCGAAAGGACATAGGTTCTAAGAACTATGAAGAAGCCGAGAGATACGAGCGCAGAACCATGAGCTACGCGCAAGCACTACTCACAAAAGGCCATAGTGGTCGCGCTGTTCAAGGGTTCATAGGAAGGATTCAGGGATTCTTCGCCAACAATTCCAGAAGGTACAGCTTAGACATGCGAAGGCTTAAACTGCCGAAGGCCAGAAAAGTTCAGAAGTACAGTCCTAGCAACGAAGAAATCAGGCACTTGTACACACTTGCAGATTCAAGTCGTGACAAGTTGATTCTGGCACTCATGTATCAAAATGGACTGTCACCAGTTGACGTGAGCAATCTAAAAGTTAGCGATCTCCCACAAACCGAATGGGGCTACTATGAAAAGAGCCGAAGCAAAACAGGCGAAGTATGGCATGGAATAATCACGCCGGACATCATGTATGAGCTCAAAACATATCTGACAGTAAGAAACGACCCGGATAAGAATGAACCCTTATTCTTAGGTTCAAGAGGACCGCTTGACAACCAGGCAATCAGCCGCATAATCAGCGACCTCATAGAAAAGTCGGAGCTGAAGGGTAATAGCGGATTCAAACCTTCAAGCCTGAGAGATGCCTTCGAGGATGCACTCGTCGATAGCAACGTGCATCAGAAAATAAAGGAGTGTCTTATGGGTCACGTTTCAGGAATTGAACACCAATACGGTAGCCATAACAAGTTGGTTGCTGTTTGTACGGAAGGTATGAAAAAGGCATATTCACACTTGACATTGAACGGTTTAAGTCGACAATCCACAACCCAGTTACAGTATGAGGAAAGAATGAAACTTCTTGAGCAGAGATTTGAAAACATCGAGCGACTGGTTCAAGAGCTGAAGAAGGAAACAGAAGCCTAACCTTCACCAAGAAACAGGGTTTATTGGCTTGTGGTCAAATCTATCTCGTGCAACCTATAATTCTCGTAACGATCTATCCATTTGAGTGCAGCCTTACACTTTTTCATTCTTCACAAGCTCCCTGTACATTTTGCACTCAGTAAACAGGCCACTCCAACCAGCACGACCACACGTCCCGCCCGCCTTACAGCCTCGTAACTCAGTCATATTCCCCACGCTAACACTAAGCTCACACTCACCCATCAAAAACCCCCTATTTGTTTAACACTGATTACAACGTGTGTTCTTAAGCTTTAGAGCCTTTTCTGTCTAGATATGCAACTTCTGAACATCAGGACAGAAAAAAGAAGGGAAAGAGCCAGAAATCAACTCAGATAAGCGTGTCCGCCTACTACGTTTCCAGGCATAATGACTGTTATCGTGTCACTTCCTTCGAACGCCATTCCATTATTCAGCTCGCCTCTAATCGCCAACGTTACAAAGCCATATTGGATGTTTTGAACGTCACGGATATACCTGCTTACTTCTGTTCTGTTAAACTTGACCATTAAGTCAGGAACTCCATTGCCGTCATGGTCTCCAACTTCGCTAGGCTTCAATGCAGCCGGAAAAGTGCCATTCAACATAACCGTCGAAACAGTGATGTCATTGACATCATATTCCTCGGTAAACTCGATGTAGCCAGTAATTACCTCTCCGTCGCTCTTCAAATTAAGTACGTCTGGGTCAATGTCTACTGTTGCGGTGATCGGGGCAAACTGGATTGTCACGATATGAGTGCTTAAAGCGAATTCGACGTAAATGAAGTAGTGTGTTCCATTTGTGCTAATAATCGGAAAAGGTGATGCGGGTTTCTGATTGTCTATTGTGACCTTTATGTTGGTCGTATTTACCATTGGAAAGATCAAATTAATATAGCCATGACCTGCCAAGCCTGATGAGTTTAACTTCAAGGTGTTTTTGGTTGCGACTATTTGACCTATTGTGGTGTTACTAACTATGGTAACTGGTTCGTTTATGCCACCTATTTTAACGACGGTTTCCATCGGCGTCCAAGGATTCATTAGCGGATAATGATCTATGTTATCTGGATTGAAAACATATGGTGAATCGCCAATCCCGTCGCTTCCAAGGATGTCCTGATTCGGTCCATTATACAAATCTGCCTGCATGACACGACTTCTATAGTTTCCACCGGAGGGATAACCATCATCCCATGTATTAGCATTGCCGCCCCAAGCAACATCGTAGCCAATAAAGTTGTTGTGATAGATTTTGTTGCCTTTTGAACCCCAACCACATGTAAGCGAATAATATCGCGTATTAAGAGTGTTTTCCACGATCGAGCTATTCCACGCTGTGGACATCTCGATGTCATCCAACCAACTTGAAGATATCGTCATATTCCGAACCGTAACGTTTGTGCAGTAACCCATGTAGATGCCTATGCCATGATGTCTAAGGCAACCATTCTTTATGGTCACATTGCTCCTTCTCACAACGTCGATGCCAATCCAATAGGTCTCTGTTGCGAAGATACTGTGGCCGTTGAGATCGAACACGATATTGCTGGCGATTATAGCGACGTCCCCATAGATATCAGACTGGAGGGTTGTATCCCTGTCGATGACTTCCGTGCTGCATACCGGTTGGATGAAGACTTGATGAAGCATGGATAGGTCTTGCGTGTACGTGTAGGCCCCGACATCGTCGGTCGTGAAAGCGGTCTCATTCACTAAGCTGTCTTCATACATGTAGTAAATCGTGCAAGGTTTGAGGTAGCCAAACGTTATTTGTGTACACAAGGCACCGCTGGCGTCCTCGATGTGGTAGCTTATCATTTCACACGAAAATGCGCGCAGAAGAATGTGCACAGTGGCGTTAGTTGCAACGTAAACATTCAAGTGTGGCAGTTCAAAATATGTTCCAATGGCGTCCAGCTCCTCGATGGACGGGGAATCTTCCGCGGCAGTACTGCGCGGTAGCCCACTAATTGTGAAAGCAAGCGTCCCCATCAGAAGCACGATCAATATTGTCGATGTCATCTGTTCCATTTTCATTCCATCACTCTCCTCTAATCATTGGTATCTTTATACAGCCCCACCTCGGCTGTAGAAGGCATGCGCTTCCTTGCTCCCCTTCTCCATCCCGAGTACATTATTTTAGTATTTAAAACTTCTGAAACATTGTTTCATTGAAAACGATTTATACTCCATCGAAAAAGAGACTTATATATTCACCAGGTTGACATTGTTCATTTTGTCTATTCGTTCGAAATCGCAGTTACACATCCTTCAAGTGTTGAGTAGTCAGCGCGTGCGCTCGTTCAGCGGTGGGTTATCATGTTAGTTTGCTTCCACAGCTTGGACAAGACGGATGGACTTCGCGTTCAGACAACGTAAGCTTCACGCCGCAATCGAAGCACACACAGAGTTTGCAGTTTGGACAACGATAATATGCTCCTGTTATTCTGCTTCCACAGATCGCGCATTGTCTGCATAAACATTCGTCTGACATCAGTTATTCCACATGGAGCTTCGATATTTCTTAGGAACTTGCAGACTGAAAAGGCGTTTGTCCATGCAACACTCTTGAGCATTAGAGAGACTCGGGTTAAAGTGAAATGCTTCAGAGGCTAGAACGCTGCAGGAGTACATCCGCACAAGACATGAGAAGTATCGAGTCGTCTAAACTCAGACACACCCTCCCCCATGGTGGCGATTCTCACTCAAGGTCTTTCAATTCATGTAGGGCATTCTGCCCCCGCCGCCTCCTGGTGCGGACTGGAGACAGGTGACTCCGAACATCGAAAGATGCGGTGCCAGGCCGAAGACGACGTGGTTTGTCGTGTCTACACCGGTTGTTATGTCTACCCAGCGTGAAGACGTGTCGTTCCACATCATCAAGCGAACGGACAGTTCCTGTCCTGGCTGTATGCTCTGGTAGCTGTATGCCAGTCTGAGACTGATGGGCGTGGACAGGGTTTTGGTCGTGTTGATCTGGTAGTAGTTCAGACCCATATAGTAGAAAGGCGGGGCCGGAGGATTGTTCGGAAGGTTCACGGTAGTCGTACCCTGCACGCCTAGGTCACCGGTTATTCCCAAGTTGGAAGTGACACCGAACATCGAAAGATGAGGCGACACGCCGTAGACGACGTCACTGGTCGTGTTAACGTAAGTAGTCACGTCCACCCAACAACTTGAAGAATCATTCCAAAGCCATATCTTCATGGCCTGCTCATCCTGCAGCGAAAGACCCGAAGGATCATAAGCAAACTCAAGCGTAACATTGCCAGTGTAGCTGGCATTTGTCCTCAATTCGTTGCAGGTGACCGACACAAACTGGTTAGTGGGAGGCCCTACGACGTTCCATGCAGTAAATCCTCCCGTAGACACGTTTGCAAACGTGACATTAACGTTTCCAGTAGGCGACACTGAAACGTTACTGCCCGTTAGCGTTTGAACTTCAAGAATGCCCAAGCCACTCAAAGGGTCCATAAGCGGGTACCGATCAGTGTTACTACCACCGATGACGTAAGTCGTGTCTCCGATCCCGTCATACCCTGTCTGATTCTGGTATGGACCACCGTACAGGTCTGTCCCGTTGTAATCGCTCCAGAAGTTGCCTCCTGAAGGATAGCCATCATCCCAAGCGTTCGTTGAGCTTACAAGATAGACGTGTGAAGTGTTGTTCATGAAATTGTTGTGGTATAGCATGTTGTTTGAAGAATAGTAAAGATAGATACCATCATTGTTTGCTGTTGCGGTGTTTCCGCTAAAAGTGTTGTCTGAAGACGAGGAGATAGAGATGCCCAAATTGCTGTTTGTTACTATGTTCCCGCTAAAAGTGTTACTTGAAGAAGAGTAGACATAGACGCCCGTATAATTGTTTGCTGTTGCGGTGTTTCTGCTAACAGTGTTATTTGAAGACGAAGTGAGCGCGATGCCATAAAGGCTGTTTGTTGCGTTGTTCTCACTAATGGTGTTGTTATTTGAAGAATAGGCGAGTAAGATGCCATACTCGCTGTTGGCCGTTGCGGCATTCCCGCTAACAGTGTTGTTATTCGAAGAAGAGGCGAGCCAGATGCCTGTAAAGTTGTTTTCTGTTGCGTTGTTTCCGCTAACGGTGTTGTTTGAAGAGGAGTCGAGCAAAATGCCATAACCGCTGTTTGCTGTTACGTTGTTTCTGCTAACAACGTTATTTAAAGAACCGTAGAGCCAGATGCCACAATTGCCGTTTGCTGTTACGTTGTTCCCACTAGCAATGTTGTTTGAAGAAGAGTCGAGCACGATACCATGATTGTTGTTTGCTGTTACGTTGTTTCCGCTCACGTTGTTATTAGAAGAAGAATAGAGATAGATGCCACAATAGAATGCCGTGATTTGCATGTTTTTGACGGTTACGTTGCTTCTTCCCGTCAACTCCATTCCTACTGAGCCTGAAGCCTGTGTACCTTGTAGCGTGTAGCCTGCTCCGTCTACTATGATATTGTCTCTTTGTATGATGATCGCACTGAAAGAGGCTGTAACGTTTCCTGTGATGTTGTCTGTTAACGTGTAGGTCACGTTGTCAACGCTGGAAATCGGCGCTGCTGACGGTTGTATGCTTCCGTCAGTCCGTATATAAATCGTCTCGGTCCAAACATAATCGGACTTGACCGTTTGAACGTTAAACGCCACTGTAAAAATCCCCGCTAACAGCATTGCGATTATAACTGCAGAACCTGTTCGCCTGGACGTTGGTTCTCCTAACCCCTACTAAGAGATAGAGCTTAGCCACATAAAACAGTTATGAACGAAAGTTCTATCCTTGCTGAAAGGTGCAGAATGCATTTGTCTCTAAACTATGATTCACCCTTATTTGGAAGATTTCTTGTATGGTGAATGGGAACATGATCTACTAGCCGTTTCAGATTTTGTTAAGGTTGACCCCAGAACCCTGCCGCAGCAGTACCTTAGAAAGAGACATGAAAAAAATCAGGTAGTCTAATAGGATTTGAACCCTCACGCATGGAGATTTCAGAGGGTCCCTGAACGTTTTTCAGCGAAGGTTCGACTTATGGTGAGGGTGTACGCTAATAATGTTGATAGGCGTGAAATAGGCAGTATCTAAAATTAGTACGGCCACTGCCCGAACACATAGCGTCGTTCGGATCGAGGTCTTCTTTTCCTAAGAAAGATGAACCCAGCGAACGCTATTGCACAGCTTACGGCGAGGCTCTCAAGTGTAGAAATATCAGACTTTGATCTCTGTGAGCTTGAACCATCCAGCTTTTGGATCCCTCTCGAGAACACTGCAGCGGGCTGATAGTGATCTTCGGTCCCTGCGCTTAGGAGTGTTATAAGCGGAACTAACACTAGCAGGAGCCCGACAAGAACAGCGAACATTGAATAGACCAGGATCCTTCTCAGGGCAGCAGCCTCCGCATGTAAGCATAGTCGCAGAATCTTTTAAGTCTACATTTTAGAACAATCAAAAAGGCTTCGCCCTCCACAGTTTCACCGTCTCAAACCAGAAGACGATCATGCCAATAGCCCCAAAGACCAGAGCGTAGTAACTGGGAAAAATCTGTCCTATCACGCAGACCGCAAGATAAGTTGCCAACATCGTAGTAAACAAAAGAGAATAGAAAAAGTATCTAGGAACGATGAAACGGCCCATGTGAGCGAAGAGCCTCAGAATCCCAACCTTCACCTCCTCCTCCAACACGTATTCGCCCGTTCCCTTCTTGTCAACAAGTCCCAAGTCCTGCAACTTCTCAAGGTGATGAACCGCGATGCTCGGACTGGAGAAGCCGAGAGCACGCTGCACTTCACGAATGCCTACCATATGCGTGGGCTCTTGAAGAAGGTACCAATAAACAAGCAGGGTCTTGCCCTTCAACTCAGACTCAAGTACAGCCAAATCAAACTCTCGAGGAGACTTCGACATAGACCTTCCCAAATACGATTACACAAGTAGGGAAACTGATCTTAAGCTTTTTTGAGCAAGTGTTACCCTGGTTTCGTATCTGCTGTGGATGTTTGAGTAGCCTCTGGGGCCTGAGGCGGTGGGGACTTCTCTCTTCTGAGAACCATGGCCGCTGCGATGACAACTATAACCACAGCTATACCTGCCACGATATAGACGAGGTTGTTGGCCAATGTTCCTAGAAGATCTGCTGACCACATGTTGGTCTCAGTTGCTTTCACGGACATCTCAGTGTACGCACCTGGATTGCTGTAGTCAGGTTGCTTCATGTACATTTCAACCATGACTCCGGTGCTCTGATCCCAGTAGAACTTGCCTGTCACCGTTTGGTTTCCTTGAAAGGATGTAGTGACCATTGTAAAGTCGAGCACGTTGATGTTTCTGTTGGCTCCCGCGTATATTCCTGTTGTTGTCTGATTTATTGTGGGCGCGTTCGGCTGGGAACCCATTCCGAGCGGATCTCCGCTCTTGAGGTTGCCAGCAATGAAGAAGCGAGATCCAGACATACCCGTGCTACTATTCAAGTCAACGCTACCGGTTACAGACGTCTGTGTGCCGTTCTTGTAGTGACTAGTCATGTTGAGGCCGATTGTTGTGCCGGTTACGTTTTCAACCTCCAATTTCGCCCAATCCATTTTCTTTTCCTCCGTGATATACGAAGGTTCAGTTCCGTTTCCACTCCATGTAACGCTGAATTGACCATATTTTATCCAGTCTCCAGCTTTAACTCCGGGAACGTAGTCTACAGCTCGCACCAGCGTAGGTAAAACTATGCATGCAACGAGAATTGCCAGAGTAACGGCCTTTAAGTAGGCTTGTACCACTCTATTCACTCATAGACACCAAGAAGACGTAGGCCATTTGACTATATCAATATTCGCACAACCACTGTCCGTTACCGAGAAAGAGCGCATCTGGCGAAAACGCTCGGTAAAGCCTATTATAGACACGACGTAACGCTGAGCATGCTCATTTATGTCGGGAACAATACAAACGGAAGGTCGGCGCAACTCAGGTTGTCACAGCCCACGCAATGGCCATCATTTTCTCGATTCTAAACCTACTATTTCTTGCCAAATCAAAGGCAGAGTTCAAATAGCATAATAAGCCACGGAGCGACAATGAACCTCTGGAATTCAGTATGCGTTCTTCTTGCCGTCGGAGTAACTCTGATTTCTCACCTTTTAACGTCTGAGATATATGTATTTCATTCAGTTTTCATTCACTTTTTGTCTAATTTTCTCTGTGAGTGGTTGCACGAGGTCGCCCATTGAACAAACGAATAACCGAGCCTTTCCGTAAATCTTTTGATAATCGGTCCAGTATTTCCAACTGGCTTCGTTGCGATTTGCATTCAATACATTTTGCGATGTCACCAGTTTATGTTGCTAGCCTCTGTCGACGGCAGCTTGGCATATAACATTCTTTCATAAACCTTATATCTGGAGCGCGCAGTATCACGGTTAGAGGAAGGGAGTCGAATTGTTCGGGAGAACTGCTTCTATAATAGTATTGGCTTTGCTCATAATAAGCACGCTGGCATTAGCGTATGACATTCAACTAGTTCAAGCAGATGAGGCGATTACCATCAAAGTTGGCGGAAGCGTAGATCCACCAACACCAAATATAACGACGTTGGACAACGAGACGTACACGTTAACTAGCAACATCATCGGTGAATGCATCGTCGTGGAGAGGCCCAACATACTGATTGACGGGAAGGGCTTTATGATTCAAGGCAGTGGTAGTGCGAATGGCTTCACTCTAAATGGAGTAACGAATGTAACAATTAAGAATATTAACATAGATGGCTTCTCTAACGGCATCTCGATCGAGTCTTGTAATCACATCTTTGTGATCGAAGACAACATAACACATTGCAGTGGTCATGGAGTCTACGAACTTTCTTCCAACCATTGTGTAGTCTCAGGGAGCAATGTGACGAGCTGCGAGTACGGAATTGATGTACCTATATGGTATGATATATCCAACTATACTGTTTTGAGTGACAACAATGTGTCTGACAACCACTATGGTATACAAATCTGGGGTTCCTCTGGTAGTACAATTAGTGGCAATACTGTATCAGGCAACAGCGGTAAGAGCATCGCAGGCATCGACGTATCGTACTCATCGGTCGGATACTCATCGAGCACAGTGATGGAATACAATACTGTGGTTGGCAACTATGGCGATGGCATCTCTATCTTATTTCCCTCTGCCAATACAATTAGTGGCAATGCTGTATCGGGCAACAACGGTACAGGCATCGAAGTATTGTATTCATCGGCGGGATCATCGATTAGTGGCAATGCTGTATCGGGCAACAACGGTACAGGCATCGAGGTACTGTATTCATCGAGCGGATACTCATCGATTAGTGGCAATACTGTATCTGGCAACAACGGTAAAGGCATCGAGGTGCTGTACTCATCGAGCGGATACTCATCGAGCACTGTGATGGAATACAATACTGTGGTTGGCAACTATGGCGATGGCATCTCTATCTCAAATTCTTCTAGTGTCAACATAAACGGTAGCACAGTTTGCGACAACAATAATGGCATATGGCTGGATTACTGCCCCAACGCCCTCGTGAACGGTAGCATCATCTCTGGAAACCAGAGAAAAGGAGTCTATTTGGGAAACTCTAACCCTGGAAATGTGACCAACAATCAAATATCACTCAACAGCGAAGAAGGCGTTTATTTGTACAGTTCCCAAAACGGCATCCTACAAGGCAATACTATAGAAAACAATACAGTGGGGATATATATGATTTGGGCAAACAAATACCTCCTGCTGGACAATGATGTGATCAACCAAAGCTCCTGTGGAATCTATATGACTTACTATTCAAAATCCAACACTGCCTATCATAACAACTTCGTCGACAACAGAAAACAAGTCGAGTCTCACTCTCATTCTTACGCGTTGTGGAGCAATGGCTATCCCTCCGGCGGCAACTATTGGAGCGATTATAACGGTAGCGACACGAAGAAAGGTCCCTCTCAGAGTATAAACGGAAGTGACGGAATAGGCGACACAGCGTACAGAATCGACGACTACAACTATGATGATTATCCGCTATGCCCTTCCTCACAACCTTCTCATGACATAGGAATACTCAACCCGGAACAGTGGAAAACTGTAGTTTGCCAGGGCTATTCCTTGTGCACGTATGGAAGCACGATTAACTATGGGAACAACGATGAAAACGTCAGTATAATATCGTATGCCAACGGGGTTCCCTTTGATAGCAAGAATTCAACGTTACAGGCTAGAACTTTGAACACCACAGGCTTCACCTTCACTTCTAGCCTTGGCTGGAACACTACGGGCTTAATCAAGTATGTCAATTACAGTCTAAGTTTCTATGCAAGCCCTGTTGCAGGTGAGACTGACAAGTCTGACAACAACGTCACGTGCGGGTGGGTTCTGGTGACTAGGGTTGGAGATGTGAATGGGGACGGTAAGGTCGACGGCAGAGACTTGCTGCCATTGTCCAGGGCTTTTGGATCGTATGGTCCAGACTACTATTATCCCGGCTCACCGGCAACTACAGGATGGAACCCTGACGCCGACATAAACAACGATGACAAAGTCGACGGAAGAGACCTGCTCATAGTCTCCAGACACTTCGGCGAAGGCATGTAACCCCCCCCCATTTTTCTAGTCAGCAAGAACCTTCAAGAATTGTAGCTACATAGAACTCCATAGAAGAAAAGGAATGGTTCTAAGCAGTCTCTTTCTTCAATTCGGCTATAAGTTTCTCGATGTTCTGAAGCTTGCCTTCTGTCAAACCTACGCGCCTCTTCAAATCCATGTTCTCAGTGACCAGGCGATTCACTAGGACCTGAAGTTGCCGGTTCTGTTGGTCAGTCTTCGTCTCATTTCTGTGGGTTTATTATCAGTCTCTTAGAGAACCATCAACCCATGATCGTTTGTTCACTAGACTCTGATTCTCCTTCTGTGGGTGTTTGCACGAAGTCAGCCATTGAATAAATGAATAATTTGCTATTCTAAGCTATGCTGCAGCGCACTCTTTTCTATCGCGTAGGATGCGCTATGGCAAAGGGTCTAACCTCGCTATCAGTAATACGATTCTATCCTGACCTACATGCAAATGCTTTCCAAGCCATCGAATCTGATGCAGGCAGAATGGATGAAGTGAATAGAAACTGCAGATGTGGAGAGCGTAGAAGATTGTTTCACAAACTTTTTATCGGAACAAGCCGAATTAGAGCATAGAGAAGGGAGTTGAAGTGCAAGGGAACCCCGCTTCTATAATACTGCCATTTCTGCTCGTAATAAGCGCCTCAGCCTTGACGTTTAACGTTCAACCCGTCAGCCTTGTTCCACTTGTTCCTAAGGTTCAAGCAGGTCTTTCAAGCGCGGCGCTAGCTGACACTATTTACAGTTTGGCTAGTGGAGTGGATTGGTCTAACGGCAACCTCATCATTCAACACACAGGCTACTTATTCCACAGGGTTACTAGCCCAAATTATGTGCTTACTTATCCTAATGCTGGAAGCGCTTTTGCTCTTGGAGAAGCTAGGTTGAGCGAAGTTGATGGAACTGGATCTCCAACCAGTTACGTTAGCAGTAGTTGGCCTAGATGTTCTGGTGCTGATCAACTACCTGTTGCTGGTCTCAGTGATTGGCTGGTCTATTATCGTTGGGGTTATCACCTTTACGATTGGTTTCCGTCAAGCTGGAACAGAGGCACTGCCCTGACACAGTTTCGTACTGCAGTAGGTAGTACCCCAGCGCTGGATTATCCGAGCAGAACGTGGGCTGGCACAAGATACTATGACGAGTACATGGAGACTGCTGACATTTATCTTGGTCTCGGATCAGTCTCGGACGCCGTAAACATGTTTGAGGCAGATTATAGTACCCATTGGAATGGGGTTTATTGGGGCTACAGTGGCCAAGGTGGCATAGAATGTGAGGCTGGACCGTTTGCGATGATTGCCGCCAAAATCTACGTTGCTAATGGTAACAGCATGGAACATTTTGATACTGTCGGTGCAGATTTAGCTTACAAGTTCTTAAACAGTGGCTGGTCAAGCCCCTTGTGGGCAGGAAGCTACGTTTGCACTCACTACTGCGATGGTCGATTAAGGCTTGAGAACACAATGGCAGCGTGGGCAGCATTGCAATTGTACTGGACCTATTTCACTCCAGCACAGCAAGCCACGATGGTCAGCATGCTCACTGGAAATGGTGGCACAACAGCATGGCAACATCTTATGAACTCGGCACTATATATACCAGCAGTAAATAAGTTTATTTTGCTAACAAACGATAGTCCGGAATCAGGTACCCCGAATGATGCTTTTACTGCTATTGGCTTGAACGCTTTGTTTTTCATGGGAATAGTGCCTGATACTGGCTCGCTTGCTATACCTTTGAATGAAGAGTTCTATGAGGATGTAAGCACTTACGTGCCAGCCACAAACTTCGGCTTTGACTATGCTAATCATCAGATCAAGATTCCAGTAAGAGCGGGCATGTTACATTTTCTCTTCGGCACTGTTGAAAGTTCAGCCTCATTCTCGTCAGATGGGATCTACACAGTTCAGTTCTCATCTGATTGGAATATAGTGCAGAGCGTAAGCAAAATCAGTGGTTTATTGGGTAACACGCGGTATCTTCCTATTGCAGGCGGAAGTCCGCCTCCGACCGAAACCATTTACATAAGGGCCGACGGAAGCATAGACCCGTCAACGGCGCCGATTTCCAGCGTTGACAACGTGACTTACACGTTAACAGACAACATCGCGGGAAACGTTCCAGCCAGTTCCAGCGCAATCATCATACAAAGAGACAACATCATAATAGACGGAGCAGGCCACGCGCTACAAGGCACGCAAGCTTACGAGTCCAAGGGAATAGAGTTGAGGGGAAGAAGCAACGTGACAATCCAAAACATGAAAATCACGGCATACGAGTACGGCATCTGGCTCTCTTCTTCCTCAAACAACAGCGTGAGCGGAAACAACATAACAACAAACAGCGGGGATGGCATCTACCTTTATTCTTCTTCTGACAATAGTGTATATGGAAACAACATATCAAACAACGGGTTTGATGGTATCTATCTCGTTTCTTCTTCTAATAATCGTGTAAGCGGAAACAACATAACAGCTAACTCCTGGGGCATCATGCTCGGTCTTTCTTATAATAACACCTTAAGCGGAAACTTGTTTGTTAATGACGGCCTATACGTGTCTGGTTCCTATGGGAATGTGGTGACTGATAACTTGGTGAACGGCAAACCGTTAGTCTATCTTCAGGATGTGTCAGACTATGCGGTTGGGGACGCTGGGCAAGTCATACTCGTCAAATGCACCAACGTAACCGTGGAAAACCTCAACCTATCCAACACTAATATCGGCGTTGAACTATGGGAGACAAACAACACCACAATCTCAGGAAGCAATATAACAAATAGCGAGTATGGCCTTTATCTCGATTCTTCTAATAATAACAGCGTAAGCGGAAACAATATAGTAAACAACGGGTATGGCCTCCGGCTCGTTTCTTCTTCTGAAAATACAATCTACCACAACGACTTCATAAACAACACGAGCCAAGCTTATTTGTCTAACTCAACTAATGTTTGGGATGACGGCTACCCCTCTGGTGGAAACTACTGGAGCGACTATAATGGAACAGACTTGTACAGTGGTCCTTATCAGAATGAGACTGGCAGCGACGGAATTGGAGACACGCCTTACACCATCGATGGCAACAACAAAGACAATTATCCACTCTTCAAAGCGCGTGCGCTCGCAGTCATAAGCGTCGTGAAATCCAAAACCGTAATCTTTCAAGGTTTCAGCGGCAACATAACCGTCTGCGGTGCCAATCAGGGTGACCTCATTGAAACATTCAACGTTACCGTATACGCCGACGCCACATCAATTGCATCGGCGGCCCAGCCTCTGGAAAGTGGCTCAACTACAAACATCACACTATCTTGGGACACCACTGGCTTTGCTAAGGGCAACTACACGATCAGCGCTTACGCCTGGCCTCTTCCAGGCGAAACCAACACGTCTGACAACAACTTCACGGACGGGTGGATTCTGGTGACCAGGGTTGGAGATTTGAATGGTGATAACAAGTGCGACGGAAGAGACTTAATAATAGTGTCCAGGGCTTTTGGATCAGTTGTTGGAGTTCCTCCATTTCCTGGAGAATCAAGATGGAACCCGAACGCTGACATAGACAACGATGGCAAGGTTGATGGCAGAGACATAATCATAGTAACCAGACACTTCGGCGAGGGCACGTAAATCCTACGTTTTTCTTTTCCGAAGAATCAGCAGAAAATGATGTAAGCTCAAACCAAAGATGCCCTATGAGTGTGTGCTATTGAGAAGAGCTGGTCACCGATCGATTGCCTGCTTTTTCAGCGTCATGTTTTCCCTTCAGACGTCTAAACTCCACGCAGTAGCCTATTTTCACTAGCCCACTCTAAGGGTTTCAACTCTTGAAAACGCCCTTCTTTTTAAGCCAGAACCATAGTCCCATGTAGAGAAAGAGATAGGCCGTGATACTCACTCCGAATATCACTGGATTGTCAAAACCTAGATTTTCAGACAGCATCATCACTCCAATTCCAACAAATGGAGCAGCTAAGAATCCTAGGGCAAACAAGAGAGAGGGTAACAGCAACGCTCGAACCCGAATCTGCTTTTGCGAGATGAGCGCTCCCACAAAAACTCCCAACAATACTAAGCTAACACCTGAAACCCACCGCATCAAAATGTCGAACTCGCTTCCTAAGACGTTAGACAGTCTGAGAAGCAACAACGACAAGTAGACCATGAAGGCAAACGCACATACCCACAACAGATTCGCCAAATTCATGATGTTTGCCAAAAAACACTCTTTCAGCGATGTATTCAAGACTATGGACACTTGTCAACATAGTGTGAGAAGGGCATGGTCTAAAATAGGCATCTTCGTTACAGTTTGCATTCAATACATTTTACGACGTCACCATTTTCTGGTGCTAACCTATGCGAACGGCAGTTTGGAATATAACATTTTTTCATAAATCTTTTAAGCGTTAACTCTCGTATTGTGAACTGCTTAAAGGAGAAAAGGAGAAAAAATGAAAAGGACTATAGTGATTACCATCGCAATGCTTGCTATTCTCGCTATTACAATCGTTCCAAGCGTATCGGCATGGTGTATACCGCCGAACCCTGCAGGCGAAAACGGCAAGTTTGAACTCTACGGCCCACACGTTTCAGGAATCATATGTAAGGTCTACTCTACCACGACGGATGAATGGAACGACATGCTACTCCATCAAGTGGACATTGAAGACTGGGCTCTGGATCCTGCGTGGATCGCCACTTTTGGCGCAGTTGGAGGCCCATGGACTGAACAGAACTACGGTGGAGAAGCAGGCTACTATCTCTTCGACGTAAACAACAACGCGACGATGGCAGCCACGGACGCTGGGCCGTTCCTTCCGAACCCGACCAGCGACTTCTTCCTGCGTGAGGCATTAGCATACGCTGCCAACAGATCAGATATAGTGAGCCTGGACGCCACTGCCACTCCGATCTACACTCCAGTGCCAGCATACATGGGAGGATACATCAACGCTGACATCGCCCCAGGCCAACCCGGCGCGCAATACACCTACGGAGGCTATACGGGCGACACTGCAACGGCAATCGCCATTCTTGACGCACACCACTTCCCAATAGGCGGTGACGGCTGGCGATACTGGGACAGGAACTCAAACGGAGTCCATGACGCTGGCGAAGACATGATGCTCATAATATACTCAAGAGCCGGCCTGAGAGGAGACTACTGTGACCACTACGTCGCCGTTTTGAACACTGTCCTGAAGATAAACACGGACTATCACAGCCACGTGCCGAGAGGCGATGTCACTACTCCATTGTGTGCGCAGGAGAACTTCAACATTTACACGGGCGGCTGGATCTACGCAGGCCCAGAGCCAGACTACCTGTGCGACTTGTACAACGGAAGCAACTACTACCACCCAGGCTCCCCAGAAAACTACGCGGGCATCAACTACCCAGACCTGAACACTCAGTTAACCGGGATAAAGCTGGCCACGAGTCTAGCAGTCGGCCAGGCGGCCGCGCTGCAGGCTCAGTACTACTTTGCTCTGCACGCCGCAAGTATCCCATTGTGGAGCGTTTCAGGCGTTAAATGCTACCAGAACGTGCCAGTCACGGATGCTGCGCAAGGAAACTGGACGCACTTGGTGAACCATAAGGGTCAAGGCGTCAACAGCTGGTGGTCAACCCTGAACATGTACCAGACAGGCGCACTCTACCCGAACAACTACGTTCACTACGGTTTCTCGTCAACCGTCACACTGCAGAACATCGTCTACGCCCAGTGGTACTGGGACTCAGAAGTCCTGAGCAGAATCTACGACAGCGGAGCAACCGGAAACCCATTGACTCTGGCCACATGGTATCCGCAACTGTACGAGTCTTGGACGCCTGGATTCTGGACTGACCCACAAGACGGACTACAATACACGAAGGTTACTATAACGCTGCGTCCTGACGTTTACTGGCAGGACGGTCAGCCCTTGACTGCGGCAGACGTGATATACACTCTGACGGAATGCAGCAAGGACCTGATCGACCCGACCAGACCGGGAGGCCCGTTGCCCCCGCCATGGTGGTACCCGACGGTCCAGTACATGAACTCCATCGAGCTACTCGACGCCTACAACATAGAAATCCTGTTGAACGTGAACAGCGTTTGGGCAGTGGGTTGGGTCATAGGCAACGTTGTCATACCGAAGCACATTTGGAAGCCAATAATCGGCCAACCCAACGGCAAGGGCGGTTGGACAATGGCTCCGTCTGGAGCTGCCAACGCGGTTCAAGGCGTCAGGCCAGACCCCAACATCATCGGCACGGGCCCATTCAGATGGAGCAGCGGCGTCGGTGACACTGTGGGCTCAACCGTCACGCTCGTCGCGAACACTCCGGGCAGCACCATCAACGGCATAACAAACCAATACGGCTACTACCTGTACTACCCAATATGGCCCGAAATAGTCACGCCCAACAACAGAGTGAAGTTCAACTTGGGAGTTCATGACTACAACGTGAGCATAATCAGCGAGATCACCCTGTACAACCTGTTCCAGGGCTACACGGGTGACTACTCAGGCGACTTAGACGTTACCGTCAGACTCCTCGTCGACGGCGTGCTCAAAAACGTCACCACAAGCCTCAACGTACCAACGTGGAACTACACCTCACCGTTCCCAGAACCCAATGAAGGCCCAGACTCAGTCACCCTGAACAACTGGGAATTCGACGCAGACGACAACACAATGGAGTACTACTTCGAAGTGCCAGCGCTCAACCCCAGCTTCCACTGGATAACGGTGCAAGTGCAGATCACTAGCCCACCAACCATTCCGGGCGACAGTGAAGTGAACCCGTGGCTTGGCGCGTGGATAAACGTCACGTTGCCGATCTACGTGTCACTCGTGACTGACCCGGCCGGAAGCAACATTTTCAGCGACCTCGCCGGAATCGGCGTACCAGGATACAGCGCATCAACCCCAGCCTACATTACAAGCGAAGTGCCAACCCCAGACATGAAGACGGACGGCAGAGACCTACTCGCAATGTCAAGAGCCTTCGGAACATTCCCAGGCTACCTAGCCTGGAACAGCGCATGCGACGTCAACAACGACTACAAGGTAGACGGCAGAGACCTGCTAGCAGCATCAAGAAACTTCGGCTGGACAGCTCCAACGTTACCTTACACGTATCCACTACCAATATCAGCCTACACGTATCCAGCACCATTGACACTCGACACGTATCCACCACCAATATCAATGAGTTAGTAGACTGACGCTGAAAAAGACTAAGGCTTCCCTATTTTTATCCCGTCCTAGGGATTTTTCTTCATTTGCCAAACCAGCTTTCTACGATGGTTTTAGGGAATCCCTACAAGTTTTTCATCATAATTTCAGGGTGCCCTGTGAACAGAAATCAATTAGGCAGATTCTATTTTTCTAGCTTCTGTTTTTTCGGCTTCATGCTTCCCCTTCAAACGTTTACACTCCACGCAGTAGCCCACCTTCACTATGCTTTCGTCGTGGCTGTGGATCTGAGCGTGAACCGTAGCGGCTGACCGGTCAAGCTTCTTGGCGATCTTTCCCATGCTGAGAGGTTCAAAGTAAGCCTCAATGATGTCTAGGTGCTCTTGGTCACCAACAGTCTTGTAGACGCCTCTAGTCTCTGCATACTCTATCTGCTCGCCATGCTCAACCTTCAAGCCTACAGCCCTCAGAATGTTTTCTCTCTCTCGCTTGTGCCAGGGAACCTCTGGAAACTGGCCAAGTCCAAGAGCTCCCTTCCGCGTGACCATGCGGAAGTAGGGAGCTGGCATGTTCCTGACAACATGAGGCGAAAAGTAGCCATAGAGCCATTGCAGGTCTGAAGAGCAGTCTAGAACGCTTTGAGACTTTGGTATGAGGTAGTCGAGGGCGCTTTAATAAAGTATTTCATACATTGCCGTCCGTGTAACTCTGAGATTTCATCCAAGACGTCAACCTAATGCCTTCTCATCATCCGGCACTCAACGTTAACTAAGCCGAAAATAAAAATCTTCCCGCCATCAAATCAGACGATGTTGGAAGCTGCGCCCACCAGTCCGCTGTTCAACGGGCTAATCCGGCGAAAAAATAATGCTTGAACGGTCACACAGGAAGGAAACGTTAAGTCACGAAGATCCTGACAGGGTGAACGGCGGCGAGATTCATCATTCCTTGCGCTGTCGCTTTGGAACGGTTATTTCGGGCTGCATCTTCCCTTCAACGGCCATCATAGCATTTTTGACTTGCTCCAGATGCTTTTGTATGTCTAAGGCCTTTAAGACTGCTAGGCCGCGTTCGGAGACGGCGAAAACCGTCCCTTTTTTCAGAATTTTCTCTTTTACTAGGCCGTTCTGTATCAAGAAATTGAGCCTTTGGTTAAGAGCGGCGCAGTCCATGCTGGTTTCATACGATAAGCGGTCGATACTCAAAGGCTTATTCTTCAAGCCCTCAAGAATGTCTTGATACAACTCGAGCTTCGATCTTCGCATTTGACACGCCATTTCAGAGAAATCCATGTTTCAAGATAAATCAATTATGAATCTTGAATTCTTAGCACAACTCCGTGAATCCGGTCTAACGCAAATAACGCAGACAATCTATGTCGGAATGGCAGGTTCCGGCCCATTCAAGAACGTGTATTCTCGATTCAGATTATCGGTTCATAAGATAGTTAAACACCAGTAACCTATTTCACCGCACTGACGTTGGAGGATGACAATTGAGAAAAATCATCACATTTAAGGAGAGAAAAGATTTAGAAGACAAAATGGCCAACGTTTTTCAAGAAAACCTCAAGGGACTCTCGACGGAATTGCGGCGAATATTGCTAGATGACCTGGTCACGGCCTTCCAAAGTAGAATAAACGTGCTAACACGAGTGCAGAAGAAAGCAAGCTACTAACATTGGCTAATTACGAAGAAGACGTAGCTTGAATCCATAAAAGCTTTATATATAAAGGGTGAATGTAACGCGAAAGAGGTTTGATGATGAGGCGCTCTAAGCTCGAAATGTATATAGACATACTCAAGGTGCTGGCCCATCGTGGTCCGCTGAAGCTAACTCACATAATGTACAAGGCTAACGTTAACTGTAGCGTGCTGAAAGAGTACTTAGACTTCTTGATAAAACAAAACCTCGTCGAGGAAAGAACGGTCGGAAAACGGCGAATCGTATACGCCATAACTCAAAGAGGCATAACGGTCCTCAAATACTTCAGAGAACTGAAACAAGTCCTTCCAATCGTAGAAGAAGCCAGAAACAGGATTCCAGTGCCCTATTAGAAACGCGCTTAAAACAAGAAACACTCTTCCACCATCTTTTCAATTGTATTATTGCCGTCGCTTAGGCGTTCCGTTCTGTCTCAACGGTGAAGTTCAGGGAAGGAAAGACATTTATAATAAAACTATTGGGTCAAAATTTGCCCTTAACAGCGAACCTCACCACTAACTCGCCATTTATCTTTTGAATCAGTAGATGGTCTTCTTACTAATGTTTCGCAAGCCTTAATACATGCGACGTGAGAATAGCTACTTGTACACTCGTAAAACAGTATGAGGAAAACGCCGTGTCGGGTCAGGAAGCGCTAGGGAAAAGACCTCTCCAAGTGCTCGAAAAGATCAGAGAAAACTTGGAAAGACTAAACGAAAAAATGGAAGTCATGATCGAACTGCAGAAGCACGATCACAAAGATGCCAGTCTGCCACTTACAGATGCCCCCTTAGATGTCATGACCCTATTGTCAATGCCCGACCACCTGAGGAAAACGGCTATGACACTCTGCCGGCTTGGTCGCGCAACGGCTGATGAGATTGCTCAGCAAACGCGGAGGGCCAGAGCCGTCGAAAGTGCATACCTCAACCAACTCGTCATTATGGGCCATTTGAAGAAGGAAAGAGACGGAAGGAAGGCATACTTCTACGTTGAGAGGAACGGTAAAGGGTGATTGGTTTGGGTAAGATAATAGCAGTGCATTCATACAAGGGTGGAACTGGAAAAACCCTCCTTTCGCTCAACCTAGCCGCGACTCTTGTGAAACACGGAAAAAAAGTCTGCCTGTTTGATCTTGACTTTCGAGCCCCGAGTCTTGCCACTCTTCTGGACGTGACGAAAGGAGATTGTTGGCTGAACGACTACCTGAATGGCGTCTGCGAAATTGACAAAGTACTGGTTGATTTTACCGACAGGATTCACAATGGAGGAAAGCTTTTCATCGGGCTTGCTAATCCAGCCACGGAAGCGATCAGAGACATGTCTGCCAAGGACAGAAAATGGGAAATGAGAGCCTTAGGAAGACTGTTGGCTCTCAGAAACTCGCTTTTGAGCGATAAGTCCTTTGACTACGTCGTCATGGACACGAGTCCAGGATTGCAGTACTCGTCCATAAACGCCATCGTGAGCGCTGATCTAGTGATCGTCGCAACGACCTTCGACAAGTCTGACGTTGATGGAACAAAACGCATGTTGCGCGAACTCTATGACTTGTTTGAAAAGAAAACCGAAATAGTCCTCAACAAGGTTCTGGAAGGGTCCACCCCAGTAGGAAAAGAGCGGATGCAAACCAGAGTGAAGGATATCTACCATGCTCCACTCCTAGGTGCAATTCCATGTTTCTGTGATGTCCTAAGGGCTCAAGGCAACATAATCTTCGTCGAAGACAAGCCAGAACATCCATTCACGAGAATATTGGATGGAATAGCAAACGAAATAGACAAGATGTGATCCGAGCCGACACTATCTGTCAGCTATCCTGTTGACAAGCTGATAGATCCTGCAACCTCTGCACTTCTCGTACTCTTTCTCGTCACAGTTGTTGCAGATAATGCGGCTCAGTTCCTTAATTTCATGCGTGTTCTTCACTCCCCCAAAAGAGATAGTCACCAATACGGTAATATGCTCTATTTCCAACCTCGTAATATTCCGCGCAAACATTTATACAACAGATACGCGCCGTAATGCCTCAAATCCAAGCTGGAGACATGGACTTTTGAGTAGTGCGGCGATAGTCCTGGCAGGCGGCTCTTCCACAAGATTGGGACGAGATAAAGGGTTGCTTCAGCTGGGAGAAAAGCCTCTCTTTAAACATGTTCTGGACTCAGTTGATGATCTCGTCGATGAAACGGTACTGGTTGTAAGCTCACACGCACAAGAAAGAAACTACAGAAAACATACATCCACTGATATCCGCGTCGTCATCGATAAGAGGGACATGAAGACCCCGCTCGTCGGCGCTTTAACAGGCTTCGAAGCTGCTCATGGTGAATACTCATTAGTCCTCTCATGTGACGTCCCATTCGTCTCTCAGAGTATTCTGTCACTCTTACTCGATCTCAGCATGAACAAGAATGCAGTCATTCCTCGATGGCCGAACGGTTACATCGAACCTCTACTGGCCGTTTATCGCACGGAAGTGGCAAAAGCAGCTTCTAACGATGCTCTCGATGATGGGAGACTGGACATGCAGGCCATGGTAGATAAGCTGCAGGGAATCCGTTACATTTCCACGCTTGTCTTGAGACAGCTTGACCCCGAGCTCAGAACGTTCTTCAACGTGAACACGATCTCAGACTTGAGAAAAGCCGAGACCATGCTGAAACATACATATCCGGAACGACGTTGAATACAATCGACATGCAGGTTTGAGCGTACCTCAGGTTTCAACAATCGTTTCTGCCGAGAAGTTGATCAACGTTCTCTACGCTGCCTTCCTTCCTGTCTTCTTGCCTTTCATTTCCCGGTTTGAGCTGCTGTCGCGTATGCCTCCGTTACTGAGAGCAACTTCTCTATTTCAGCCTCAGAGTGAGCTGAGCTCAAAGCTGCAGTGTGAGTGGGCAAGACGAAGATTCCGTTCCGAATCAAATCTAAATGATACTCGATCTGCTTGCTCCTATCTGCTTTGGAAACGCCGTTAGCGTCCTTCACTTTTTCTTCTGTAAAGTGAACGTTGAAAAGTGAGCTTGTTCCTGTGAGTTGTGCCGCTACGCTGTTTCTTTCGAAGGTCTTCTTCAGTCGCTCCCTTACTTTCTCCCCTAACGTGTTGAGCCTATCTATCAATCGGCCGTCTTTTAGTATTTTCAAGGTGGCCAGCCCAGCAGTCATCGTTATCGGATTTGCCGAGAAGGTTCCCCCATGAAAAGAGAAGTATGGACGTTTGTAGGTCAAGGCATCTACTCTTTTCATTATTTCGCTCGAACCACCGAATGCGCCCACTGGAAAGCCTCCTCCCAGGATCTTGCCGAAAACAGTCAAGTCTGGAACGACTTTATAGAATTGCTGGGCGCCGCCCGGAGCTAATCGGAAACCTGTAATCACCTCATCGAATATTAGCAGAATCTCCCTTTCGTTGCACAGCTCTCTCAAGGCCTTCAGGAATGTGTCTTCCGCAGGGATGCATCCCCCTCCAAGAACGGGCTCAACTATCACTGCGGCCACTTCTTTTTCTTTGCGCAGTTTTTCTTCGACTCCGATGGCATCGTTGAAAGGAAGTAGAATCGTTTCTTTTGTGGCGCCTGCTGTCAACCCAGCTGATTCAGGAAGCTTAAATGGGTATTTTACGCCTACTTGTAGGGCATCGTAGCCGCCGTGCCATCCGCCTTCGAATTTTGCGATCTTGTTCTTTCCCGTATAAGTGCGTGCTAGTCGGACGACGTACATGTTCGCCTCCGTTCCCGAGTTCGTGAACCGAATCATCTGTACGGCTGGAACCATTTGAGCCACTTGTTCGGCGAGTTCTATTTCCTTTGGGTGGGATGTCCCATATTGGGTGCCATTCTCAAGTTGCCTCTTGACCGCTTCGATGACCTCAGGCGGGCTGTGACCCAATATGAGTGCCGTGTGTCCTAACCAGAAGTCCACGTACTCATTCCCATCAACGTCGTAGAGTTTACTACCGTGTGCCTTCGCCGTGTAGAAAGGATATGGTTCAAAATATCTTATCCCATATGAAACTCCGGCTGGGAGAACTCGCTTGGCTCTTTCATACAGTGATCTGGATTTTGACGTTCTAGAAGTATATGCGTCCGACATTCTCAGCCCACGTCCGAATCCTTACGTTTGGCAGAATCTCTTTATTATCATTTCTACTGTTTATTTTTGTTCGTCTGCGTGAACATGTGAGATCAATCTGGCCATCCCTCAAAGGATCAATGATGCCTAGCTAATGAACTCAAGAAGCATTCCCAAGACATATCAGCAGCATGACGAATATTCTCGGACAAATTCTGGCAAAATGGAAAGTATGTGCAAGTTGGCGAGATCGAAATATCCTGCGACACGATATCATCATTACAGCGAGAAGAAAGCTTTTTAAGCCAACGAATCAAAGGCCAAGATTTAGGCATTCTCATGCATAATCTCGAAGATCATGCAAGGGTCATTGAGAGAAATCTGATTATTGCAGTTCTCAAACTGACTAAGGGTGACCCCGTTTCACATGAACTAATAAATAAAGAAGCGAAAATTCCTTTAAAATTGGCTCAAAGGTTGCTAGATAGGTTGCAAAATGAAGGCCTAATTTATTCTCAAGGGGGATTCATCGAGGTTGACAGCATCAATCGCTTGAAACTGGCAGTGCAGGCCATAAACCTTGGAGCCGACTCTGAACGAGTTAGCGGTCTCCTTCAATGGAAGGAGTTTGAAGCCATATCGGCCCTCATTCTGGAAAGGAACGGTTACGTTGCCGCTAGAAATCTGAGGTTTAAACATGCTGGAAGAAGATGGGAGATAGATATTGTCGCATACAGAAGGCCTCTGGTAATATGTGCCGATTGCAAGCACTGGCGTCATGGGATAAGCCCTTCGAGGTTAAGGAGCGTGGTTAGGGAACAGGTAGAGAGGGCAAGAGCCTTGGCCGAGTGTCTGCAAGATTCGACGATAAAGATCGGATGCTCATCATGGAGCTCTGCCAATGCGGTCCCTGCTGTCTTTTCACTGACGGCCAATGGTGTCAAACTGTTCGAAAACGTGCCTGTCGTCTCGATTTTTCAACTTCAAGACTTTCTAGGCCAGCTCTCCGCTTATGCAGATTCATTAGAGCACTTTTCAGTGGTGAAGCATGGTGTTGATGGCTGGCTTTCTCGCAAACCTTAGGGCGGGATACAGGCTTGAAATGAGCAGTGTAGCCAGAGCCGCTAGGAGCCATGCTGATATTTCCAAGACGGTGCTGCCTGCAAAGAATGGTTCAGGGATCAATATGAGCACCGTGGTTATTATTCCTAGAGCAAGTCCAGCTGCCCAGCTCGAGAGCAGAATGAGCGAACTCTGGGTCATAACAATTTTCACGATTGTTCTGGGTCTTGCTCCTACGGCCCTCAGTATTCCGTATTCCTCGCGTTGATCATCGATCACTATCGTAACGTAGCCTACCATGCAAAGAGTAGCGGCGGCCAATGAGAGAAGTGGCAGAAGCATTACTTCAGACCATAGATAATTGAGAAAGTCTGACTGCTTGTTCAATACCTCGTCAAGTTCGGAGACCTCAAATCCAAGATCAGTGGCATTAACGGTTTTCTTCAATTCGTCCAACACCTTCGTTCGGTTAGTCTGGTCAGCGATTTCGACCATGATGATATTCGGTTTCGATACGCCCATAATGTCCTGAAGAGCTTCCAGGGGAACATAGGTCACATTCCCATTGTTAATAGGATCCAAGCAGACGCCTACTATTTGGAAAGTATGCTCTGAGAACGTCAAGCTCTGATTCAAAGGCTGAGAGAACATCTCCGCAGCCAGAGTGTCGCCGATTACAGCGTCTGAATTTTGATTTTTCATAAGGAAATTACCGTTCAAGAACCATTGGCTGAGTACGTTTTCCGGCTCTACGCCTACGATTAATGATTTGCCTTCTCGATGGTCTCCAACGGTAGTCGTCTCGCTCGTCTGCTGATCAAGAATGAAACCTTGAACCTCATTTACTTGCGTCTCTACTATTAGGCGTGGATCAATTTTGATTTCGGCCATTTGGCTTAAATTGGCTAGCAGCTGGTCGGAGGCAAGGTACTTTGGGTCAGTGTAATTGAACTGCGGCTCTGGCGAACCAGTGTAGAATCTTGACAGCAATGACTCATACTGCGACGTCATTTCAGAATGGGCTATTAGGAGCACTTTTTTGCCGACGGCTCTTTCAACCCAGTTCGTAGTGGTTTCATTGGCAATTATTCCACCCGCAACGGAAACGGTGACCAGAATAAAGACGATGGTCAAACATAGGAGGATTTGGAAGCTGGTGGACTTGCGACGGAACAGACTGCGAATAGCTATTTTTGCCGTGAGTCCTGCCTTGGCAACACCTTTGAAATCGGATTCTCTGCTCAGTCCGAAATAAAAACTGGGTGAGAGGGCCACGGCCGGGCTGACTCTGGTTGCAGACAAGATAGGTCTTACTCCTACGATCAATGAGAGGAGCACAAATGAAGCAAAAGTGACTAGGATCGCCAAAGGGTTGATTTGCCATTGAGTAGCCTGCAAACTAATGTTGACTAGAAGGTTGCTTGACACGTAGTCTGCTGTTATTCCTAGGATCACGCCGAGAGAACAGCTTGCAAGAGTCACGATGACTAGTTCGTTCATGAAATAACTGAAAACCACATCGTTGGGACACCCGGCAGCCTTCATTAATCCGATGTCCTTCGTTCGTTGAGACATCATCGTATGCATCAGGAAGGAGATGGTCACTATGCCTACGGCAAAGACCAGAATTTCGGCGAGTAGGACGAACTGCGAGAAGACAGCAGCGAAGCCTGCCGTCAGCTTGCTCTCATTGGTCGCCAGTGCTCCGAACCCTGCCCTACTGCTTAGCGAAAGAACGAAGAGTGTTGAGCCGACGCAAAGAGCCTGCCCTGCGATGATCAAGCCTGTCTGCAATTTTCTCCTCATAAGGTCATTTATTGGGAAAAACGTTTCAGCGCTTGACACTTGTCAGCATTCCTTCTTCCAAATGTAACCGTTGATCGGCAGACTTGACTATTCCTTCGTCGTGGGTCGCAACGATAACGGTCTTTCCCTCAGCCTTCAAAGTAGTGAGTATTTCAGCGACTTGAGCGCTCGTTCTTCTATCCAAATTTCCAGTCGGCTCGTCGACCAACAGTAGGGGCGGGTCATTAGCCAAGGCACGAGCGAAAGCAACACGCTGCTGTTCTCCTCCGCTCAATTGGAAGGGAAAGTGTTCAGCTCGAACGTTTAAGCCGACCATGGCCAACAGCTCTTGAACGCGTTTTTCCACGTAATCGGTAGGTTTTCGCAACCATTCCATTGGAAATCCAACGTTTTCAGCTACCGTCAAAGTTGAAATGAGATTGTAAGATTGGAATACAAAGCCGATATTACTGCAGCGAAAAGTGGCCAGAGCATCCTCATCTTTCGCACTAAAATCTTCTCCCAGGACAACGACTTTCCCGCTACTAGGTCTGTCTATGCTCCCGATGATGTTGAGAAGTGTTGTCTTTCCCGAGCCTGAATCCCCACTTATGACCGTAAATTGACCCTTTTCTATGCTAACATCAACGTTCTTCAGAACCTCGATTTGGATATCGCCTACTAGGTATGTCTTGCACAAGAGCGAACCCCAAACAGCTAATTCCTCATTGTTCACTTCGCGGCTTCCCCAATTCAAAGTTCCCCCTGTCCCGTTTAAGTATTCTCGCCTTTTCTGGAAGTTTTTTTCTCTCCCAGTCTTTCCAAGGGACTTTTTTGAAGATCCATTTCTTGCCCAGATGTGCCGCCAAAATTGCATGCTTGCATTCATTGTTTGCCGGGACAAATTCATCAAGGAACCTGAAGAGTTTGTCAACCTGTTGTATTGGGAAATAGGCATAGTAAGTGGCGTTCTTGACTTCGAAAGCATAGATGTTTAGGCCTTTTCTGGCTATGATATCCGGCAGCGGGTTCAAGCTTGGATTGCTGACCGGAATACGAACCGCGTTGAAACCGTTCTTTCGGAGGAGTTTGACTAGAACATTCTCACTGTAAAAGCCTCTTTTGCGCCACCTACGAATCTCAGCTTTGTCGACTTCTCTCATCGGCCACCAATGCCTCTGGCTAAAAGATATAAGAAATGAGGGCTCTTCCTTTGAGCCTGAGGTTTTTAGGGTTTTTTATGCTTATAAGCTTGCAATGGGATTTCAAGAGTCGGCTTGTCGACGAGGCACACCTTCAAATAGTCTTCTAGCGTTGCGGCCGGAATTACCTCAATCTTGCAGTCCTTTATGTCAATCGAGTGTTCGTAATTCTTCTGTGGAATAACCACTTTCTTGAAACCCCATGCTTCCGCGGCCTTGATCTTCTCATAGACGCCGCCTACGGCCGTTATCTGAATAGAGTTTCCGATGCCCAAGTTTATTTCGCCGGTGACAGCCACATCTTGCCTTATCGGTTTGCCTTCTATGAGGGAGCACAATAGAATCGTCATCGTCACGCCTGCGGAAGGTCCGTCTACTCCGTAGGACTGGGCAAAGTCAATGTGTGTCAGGTAATCTTGGGCTATGTCAAGGCCGTATTTCTGGAGAATAACGCTTCTGACTTTTGCAATGCTATCTGAGATGAAGCTTTGACCTTTAGCGACGCCTGTTACCTTGTAGTAGCCCTTGATCGGATAGGTCCTAGGAAGCTTACTTCGATTGATCATGTGGGCCTTCACGTTCAACACGTTCCCGGTCATTTCACCGCTGTATGGATCCATCGTCACGGCTAAGCCGTGTATTTGTCCCAATATTACCCCTTTGGCTTCTATTTCCAATAGTTTGCCTCTTTCGTTCATGTCGTGTTCCATTATTTGTCTCTGAATCGTCTTGCAGTGCTGCTCAACTGCCTCTCTTATGTGCCTATCCTCAACAACAACGCAGCCTTCGTTCATCGCGAGGGTTCCCGCTGTCTTAATGATGGAAATCAAAGGTCTGAACCTCGTCGTTAAGGCATCTTTCTTGTTGCTTCTTCGTCTTCCTTCTTCTGCGACTTCTTCGCAGGCTTTCCTGCTGAACGGTATCAAATTGAAGCGTTGAACCTCTTGCGATATGAACTGCACGTATCTGCGCCTGTTTTCCACCGTGTTAGGCATGTCGTTGTTCATCCTCACAACTTTGCCATAACCGTATATTCTGTCCATCAACGCGGGGTGAATCTGGCTGATGCTGTCAAAGTTTCCGGCTCCCACGAGAAAAGTTATGGCTGGCACCGGTTCGGTTGACACTGCCATGGCAGCCGTGTCTCCTCCGTTTAATCTTCCTCTCAAAGTAATCGGCAATTGTCCGTCTTCGAGTACCGTTAGCAAGGTTATTGCTTCCTCTGAATCGAGGTTTTTCACTTCGTCGATGTACAGAATTCCAAGAGAAGCAACATGAACGGCGCCTGCACTGACCCTTTGGTGCTCGGGAGTCCCAAGTCCTCCAGTCTGGTATGGGTCCCATGCTATTGAGCCGAAGAGTTGAGCGCTTCTGTGGCCTGTGGCGTCTATGAAAGGTGCACACTCTGAACTGTTGTCGACGATTAGTTTTGGAATGTCGCTCTGCTGGGCACCTCCGATGCCTTTTAGGCCTCCTCCGCCCATGAGTTTGGAGAGCCACCAGATGAAGATGCCGAAGAATATCAGGCTGCCGCCTGGAATGAAAGTCAGCGGTACTAATCCGACGAATTTTTCGATAAGGTAGTCTGTAAAGCTGCCGTTGTAGAAGTCGTGCAGAGGTTCTCCTCCAGTCTTAGGATTCAAGCTCCAAGTTTGCCAAGCTTGAAGCATGAAGTAGAACCCGAGAGCGATCAGGAGCAAACCTGTTGCAATCAAGAAACCTTGCAGCGCCTTTAGCCCGACTTTCGTAGTGAATTTCCTTTTGAGCTCTTTGAGTTGCTCTTTCTGAAGAACTTTTTTCGCTTCTCCCGCCTTGTGCATTGAGATCTTAGGTTCGCTGGGAAGGGTCGGGTTTTTCCAGCATAAGACATCAAAAAGTTTTATTCCATTTTCCTTGTAAACCTGAGTCAGCTTTTCAGCCAAGGCCCTGCCAATTAGGGACTTGCCGGTTCCAGGATCGCCTAAGAGGAGCAGGTATGGTCCAGGGCTTATTGCAGTTTTTGCGGAAGGTTTGTTCTTATCCGCGTTGCCCCAGCTCTCGTACCACTTCTTTTCCTCAAGCCACTTGAGCTTGTGCACCCATTCGTCCAAGCAAAGGAAACATTCCTTCAGCGCCTGATCCTGGCCTATTGTCCAGTTGATCATGTTGTCGTCAACAGGAAAACCTTCGGTGCTGCTGAAATTGCCCCAGTCCCATTTGGTTCTGGTCTTTTCACCCTTGACGTTTCGCTCAAGAGTCTCGGTTTCTTCTCCAAATTGGCTGGGGCTCAAGCCTGATACCTTCCGCTTTGTATGTTTGAGAATATGTATGTAACCGATTAAAGCGGTTATTTCAAAATCTATAATATGGAAGAACTGATAACATTGACAGATTTGATCGTCGTTAGCATGTCTCCGATGGCTCTCGCTGACGTCCAAGTTCCTACATGCAACTTATGACCATTAATAGTTCAACCAGTTTTATCAGTTTTAAGGATGCTAAACAAGGGTTTTCCTTCACATGGAGATTATCGTAGGTACTTATATGAGGCCACGGTAATCTATGGAGTGAAGGATTAACCAGTGTCCACATAAGCCTGAATAATACTCCTTTAGGCAGAAGAGGCTTAATCCTTTGAGTATGATCTTTATCTGAGCTACAAAGATAAGGCTGTACAGTGTCCATTTACAGTTAAACAATTCTATCTCCAACAAATATAAAAAGCGGCGAAAATCTCCATGCGAAACCCAAAGCCTCAAGCTTCGTAACAGCTTCGAAAAAAGACTCAAACCAGGCGCGTATCAACTGGACACTTTGTATTCAGCCATGGGATAAACTGCGAGACTGTTTTTGATCGCGAACACATGGCGCGACAAGCGCGGGTTGATACAAACAAGAATCTCAAGTCGGCGACGTCAAGTTAGTGTTCTTCCTGCTATTGGCGGTTTCTTCAGTCCGCCTTTTTATCTGCCTAATCCGCTTCTAACTGAGAAGGATCTTCAAACTGCCGTCACCGCCCAAAAGCAGTATATGCTGGGCGATCGTCTTCGGCCAACCTCGATTTTTCCGCCTTGAAATCGAATCGTCGCTCTGACTTGTGTGGATGCTTCTGTATACAGCCATTGCTGAAGTTTTGCTCACAGTGAGGACTGGTGACACGGATTTGAGCCGTGTATTACTAATACCACCAGAATCACCTAACAGTGAAAACGCGATCTGAAGATCCACGAAATATGCAATGTTTGGCCTAGGTCCAGAGACTGCAATGCCTAGCTCTCAACAGGAATAGGCTGGAAAAAAGGGTCTTTTTGGCAGTCAAAAATATTATTTCTCCTCTGGTGATAGCCACCGCATGGAGGTCCGAATCTTGGCCGTATACAAAAACATCAACAGCTTTTGACGTCTTTGCTGACTGTTGATGGCAGTTGGAAAACGTTAAAGTCGCGCGATGGCATTTGTGTTTAGCTATGAAAGCTGGAACAGTTATTCACGAGTTTTGTGCTAGAGACGGGCGCAAGGTGGTTTTGAGGACTCCCAAGTGGGAGGATCTAAATGACCTGCTTCAGATGATCAATGCACTTGTTGCGGAGGAGGCAGACATCGTCAGATCTGAGGAGGTCTCCAAGATTGAGGAGATAGATTGGCTTGCGCGAGCGCTTAGCCGTCTGGAGAAGGATGAAGTTTTCTATTTGGCTGCTGAGGTGGATGGCAAGGTCGTGGCGAATTCTGACATTAACAGAAGACAGGGTGGTCACGATAGTCATGTCGGCGCAATAGGCATAGCGATCAAAGACGGTTACAGAGACGTCGGCATCGGGATGCAGATGATGAGGACACTCATAGAGCAGTCTCGCAAAATGAATTTGAAAGTTCTGACCCTTTCTGCTTTCGAGAGCAACAAACGGGCCATTCACGTTTATGAAAAGGTCGGGTTCATTCAGACAGGACGTATTCCCCGCAAGTTTTTCAGAGAAGGTAAGTACATAGACGAAGTGATAATGACGCTGGTTTTGGAGTAGGATTTCCTATGTCGAGCTTCAAGGTTTTCAACGTGAGTTTCAGTTTCTCGACAAAGGGTGAGATAGAGTTTGTCGACTTGACAGACAAGGTCCTGGAAGCTACTTCCAAATCTGGTGTAAAGAACGGTCTGGTTCACGTCTTTGCTCCCCATGCTACTGGAATAGTGATTCTGACCGAAAATGAGCCAGGCTTGTTGGGTGACATAAAAGATTGGCTTCAAGATATCATCCCTAAAAACAAAGCATATAAGCACCCGTCCAACGCACACGCCCACCTAAGATCGCTGCTCCTTCCCCCGGACAAGACTCTTCCCGTCGTCGACGGAAGGGTGGAATTTGGAACATGGCAATCTATATTGTTCGTAGAAACAGACGTACACGCAAGAAAAAGAACGGTAATCATACAAGTACTAGGTAATCCGTAAGCCTGCCGGGCAACTGTGAAAGCACAAGAACAAAGCCACTTCAATGCAAAGCATCGTTCAGCTTCGTAGTGCCCAAACCATCCTTGACTTTGGGCGCCATGAGGAAATTTAACAATTCACACTATTTTTCAGCGCTAACTGCGATGAAAGTTGCAGTTTTGATGCAAATTCGGCCCATTCGATTTGCTTTCGCCTTTTTATCGACGGTTTGCGCGATCAGCCGCCCATTCAATTCTGTCCGTTATCGATGAACTCGATTGTTCTTTTCCTTTTATTTGTTTGGAGATGCCGACCTATTCATCGGTGCGGTCGCGACATGAGACGACCTTATAAGCTTCGAGACATTTCGCCGGGAGTGCCTAGAGACTTGGGCTAAAGGTCATGAACCGATCCGAAGCTTTGGACAAGTTTTCTTTGTCAATGGCGACTTTAAAGAATACGAGAAGAAACACACCTGCTGTGTTCAATCTTGTTCCCATCGGAAGGAGCACACTATCTATTAGCTCATTTGATGAACAAGAACGAAACAAACCCTCAATCGCTCATCCTATCTTTGATGCAAGTGACGTTCCAGTTATAAAACTCGGTGGAAGAAGGTGCTAGTTAGCGAAGGCTGTTATGAACGCTCTTTTTAACGTATGCTTTGGGTTTGTTCGGATGGCAACCCAATTCCATCCTGCTGAAGACATATGAGTTTCTTCATGCTTTCGCTGCAGCAATGAGTCGAACGTACGTTCCTACAGAAGCACGATGAATGAGGTATAAAGTAGATGTAGTAGTTTGACCATCGCGGAATCGCTAAACAGCCTTAACTGGAAAAACTGAGCCTGCACCGACCTATAATTCACCATTTCGCCTCGCGTCGTCCTGTTTGAACGTCACGCTTACCGGCCGATTTAAAACTTCAACTCATTTTCACACGACTGTATCCGCGCGTTTTACGTTTTTTCGTTAAATGCGATCCGTTCGGTCTTTTTTCGCCGATCTGAACGGTTCGCTCGGGTCGAGTTATCATACAAGGGAGGAAGCTCGATCACTTGCACGATGGATCTTTCGTTCTCAGCATAGTTTTCAAACGTTCAATGCAGGTGGAAAATAGGGCTCTTAAGGATCGATTTATAAGGTTCGACGCAATTCGACGCTTGCTGGAATCTGGTGAGACCAGCTGATCAGAGGCTGAGCTTGGTTGGTCGCAAGGCAGTCTTTGTGTGCTTTTTAGAAACTCGCGAAGAATCCGTTTATGACGTCCCTGGCAGATTGGACCAGAGGGTGCTTTATTTTCACTGGAGCTTGGAGTTTCTCTAGTCGGTTCACTCTGAAGTAGATTGGAGGATGTGGTTCGAGGCTCAGCCATTCCTGGAAGCGAAAACTGCGCGATCTTTCGTACAGCAATCTTTTGAAGCCTATTTTTTCCAATGCTTTGGCCAATACTTCTGGTGCGCCTATGACGACTGCAGAAATCAGGTCTGCTCTCGCTTCAAAGAATTTTGCGATAAAGAATATTACGGTCATGACTGCCCAGAAGTACAAGAGGAAGAAATAGGAAAAGAAGATTGTTGGAAACAATGGAAGAAGCACGTAGAACCTGAAGAGGAATTCGGCACCTACCAAACCATAGAGGAGAAGAGGATCATGCCCTTTGAGATGGCCGAACTCGTGTCCGAGAACGCTTAGAATCTCCTCGTCCGAGAGCTGAACGAAAAGGCCTGTCGTCATCAGAACTACGCCCCGGCTGGGGCTTGGTCCTGAAGCAGCAGCATTCGGAATAATCGTGTTGGATACGACGATTTCAGGCATGGGAAAGCTGAAGCTCTCGGCGGCTTTTTTTACGAGTTGATAGACATTCACTTTTCTTGTTGTCAAATCCTGCGGGTTACATTCAAACCCGTGAGTTGCGAGTACTTTTTGCACGGTTTCACAGTCAATTTCTCCTTTCTTGGCTATCGTCTCCTCATATATCTGCTTCTTAATGGCTTGCAGTTCTTTTTTTGAGTATTTTTGCCTGAAATCCTCATGTTCCTTGATGGGTAAAGGGTACTCTACCAAGTGGATGTATGGATTGTTCGCGGTTATGTGCCAGTCTGCGCCTCTTGAGATGAACTTGCTGGAATAGAACACAAGTATCAGTTGCATGGCTAAGAGTATGATCGGGGCTGGCCAGCCTATTACAAAAAACAGGGTGATGCCGACGGTGATGAAAACGACTGAGAGGAGAATCTGAGTCTCAAGGAATAATCGATTGATGGGTTTCTTTTCTTTTCCCGTAAGTTTTTCCGGTACTATTTCTTCGCCCTCCCTCCAAGCCAAAAACAGCGTGGTGTTCCGCATCTGTTCTTCAAAGAACCCTACGAGAATGACGATGTCTTGTTTGACTTCTTCCACTAGTTTTTCAGAAACCACATCGGTGAGCCTCGCGATATTCACCTTAACTGGTCTCTGGCCTATGATCTGGACCGCAAGATTCGGTTTTCCAGCCGCATCTAAGAGAGTGAAAGCGATGGAAGGATTTTCCACATTGCTCGTCTTGGAAACATCGGCAAATCGTTCTCGGTGGGCTACTACGTATTTCTGTTCAATGAAGTCCATCAATTCTTGAATGTGTTTTGCGGTGATCTCAGTTTCAACAGAATATGAAACGGTCTTGTTGCCCTCTTGCATACTCACGCTGTTCCTCGTTCCAACTCGTTACCATGAAGAACACTCATAGGTCCCATTCGACACCCATTCAACGAGACGTGGATGTATTTCCACCTGCCTTTTCATCCTGACCAGGCGCGCGAGAAAAGAAAGGAGAAAGTTTTGTCTCAGCGACCGACATAACGTCATGGCACATTGTTGTCAAAGCCTTTGGACCTTATAATTTTTCTGGTGCGCAGGCATTGTCAACCTGATTAGGTTTTTCCTCTTTTCACGTCATAGAGTCAGCTTAGACAATATGAATCGATCACCAGATGTTGCTCGGTTCCTTTTCTTTTAGTAACCAACAACGCACTCATTCGCTTCCCTTTGTGAAAATGGCAAGGGATTCCTGCCCTGAAGAACCGTGAGAGTACACTGTATGCAAATGTTGCGTATTCAACTGGAGTTGGAAACATCGAAAATGAGGGCTCTTTGTGTCTTATTGACTGGAGAGCTTTACCGATTTTGTTCGAGTCCAGTGAGTTGTTTCTTAGCCCGATCTTCGCGGAGTCTAGAGAGCATTTTGGAAAATGAGTGACTTTGTTTTTCGCGTTCTTCTTTGTGTTTTAGTTCTTTGTATATTGCATCGAAAAGTGTGCCAGAAGGAGGGCTGAATTCTCCGTTCTTGAGCGTCGAATTTCGTGTTTCGCGGTCGAACATGCGATCGTCAATGCTCTCCAAGTGCCTCTGAAGCTTCTCGTCATATTCAACGAGTGTCCTCTGAGAGTATTTCTTTCTTCGGTATCTAGCAAGGCTGCCTAGCTTCATTGTTTTTCCCCTCTTCTATTTTCGGCGCGCCCACCACGCACTGACTATGATTATTAAGGCAAACATCGACCAGAACATGAGCACGAGCAGTGATGAAGCATCAGAAAACACGTTCTCAAACATCCTTCCCTCTCCTTTCTCCCAAGAATGCATGTCCTCGGATTAGACTAAAAGCATGGCTTCAAAAATTGGAATAGTCTTTCAGCAAGCATATTCCGAGAAAGATATCAAGCACTTGTGCCTGACGCCTCTAGCATACTGGTACACTGATTCCGTGATAATTTGCTCATTCTACTTCAGTTTCCGTTAGTGCAGTATGCCATCCTCACTATTTTCATGCTTCAATTGGGTTTGGACTAGTCTTGTTCGGTTCAATGTTGGATCTGTAGAAGCGGATTCTACCGTCGGACGGCTTCGTTTGCGTGATGCCCTCTGCTTCCAACAAGGAAAAAGCGATAGCTTGCAGCGCTCCTTGCTTCACGACTCAATGAGCAGACCGCATCGTGCAATAGACCTTTGCTCTAGAAAGAATTATCTGTGTTGTAATCACCATTATCTTCTGGGTATACGTGGAAGAGTTCACCATATGGATCTTTGTCTTGCTACTGGTTTGTCTAGTTTCCTTCAGTCAGCCTGCCACCTTCAGGGACTTTCCAGGTTCTCAGGATGATGGTTCTTCTGCTCCCATGATCAATGATTTCTACGTGAACGCAACGTGGGCAGGCAAAGGTACAATGTTCAGCTTTAACATAAGTGACAATGCAGGTTTGAATCATGCAATCTTCGGGTGTAACAACACGGGAAGCTGGGTGAACAATGCCAATACATCTCTTACTGGTACAGGTCCACAGTGGGACAATTATACTTTCACGTTGAACAGGACCAATGGTGTTCTGGCCTTCAACTACACAGTTTGGAACAGCAATCAGACCATCTGTGCTACGACTGGCTTGAGAGCAATAAAGGTGTATGCTTACAACCAAACTGTCTTTCCAACAGCGTACGTTTACTGTTCTGCCAGCCCTAGCGGATATCCTTGGCAGAATACTTCTAGCGCTTTTGATAACAACACATCGACTGCTGCTCATTATTCATGGAGTGGCGGAGGCTGGACCAATCCGCTCATAGTTAACTTGTCTGCGACTGCTCGCGGTTCAATAATCAGCTATCTTGTCTGTGACAATACAGGTACTGGCTCCCACACTTATACTACCCAGATGAGTATTGAGATTGCCAATAAAACTGGACCTTGGGTAACGGTTTTTAATAGCACTTCATTCGCGTGGGATACATACGGCAATGCATCCATGGAGTTTAACCAATACACAGCGTATCGATTTAGTTTTCATGATGTTGCAATAGCTGAAATAACTAATTACGTAAATGAAACTCAAGGTTTCAACAGCACTTGGTCAACACCGGCGTGGAACTATCCGTGGGAGTATTTGGCTGATCAGATTACGGCAGTAGAAGGAGCAAACAATTGGACCTCGGTCGATCCTTATGCTCAGGTTATTCTGAATTATCAACCAACTTCAGCCTTATCTAGCCTAATTGATGGTTACGATGCCTCAAAGAATTGGGTGGGTGTTCTGCAATGGAGCGCATTCTGCAATAAATTGAACATAACGCGACAGGGTGATCTTAAGGATGCTTTGGGCAACTTCACGATGGTTGGAAGTCTTCCGTATACTCGGAACGACACGTTCAATAATGCCGCATTTGGCGGTGAAGACACTTGGGCGTTGTACGGCTTCTGGTACAACAACGCATCCTGGATGGGTTCATATCAGAACGATACCATGTGGAATATTACGGCCGCATTTCAACAATTCAACAGTTCTGTCTATCAGGCTGTTTATAATCCGTTTGGAGGCCATTCTTCGGGAATGCCGCTGTGGTTCCTTGCGAACGGTAGTGCCTACACTTTTTCTAATAGATTTTATGACGAATGTGCCAAATGCATTGATGATTATATCTTTTTTGCAGTATTTCTTAATGTTTCTGGAGCTTTGACTGAGGCTCAGAACTGGTGGAACTATGTTAATACTCATCATTGGTCAGGCGCTTATCAAAATTACAAATACGCTCCAGGTAGTGAAGATCCGTCTTTCGAATGTGAAAGCCCATTCTTTTTCAACATCGCAAGCATTTTAAGATATTATTGTCCTGATTTGGGGAATTATACTAGGGTATTAACTGACATCGGAACCAGATTTCTTTCTAATGAATGGTGCAGTTACCAATGGAATGGAAGTGCCACGGATGAAGCTTATGTTGCAGTACACATGTATGCTGCTCTATCTCAGAGAAGGCTAGAAAATACTGTCGGTGCTTGGCAAGCACTACTTGGTGCATACTTGAAATTAAACAGTACGTACCAAAACAATATTAAGGATATGCTCTATGGAAATGACAATACAGCCCCTGCATGGGAATTGCTTTTGCAGCCCGCTACAGCGTTGTTCAACAGTTCAGATAACATGTTTGGATGGAGTTCGTGCGGTACGTCTCTCCTAGCGGATGATAATAATGCGACGGCATGGGCTGAAATACTTATGTTTATGATGGGAATTGTTCCACAGACGACTACAATCGTATTTCCGCTTGAGGAATTAGCCTATGAATATCTTTGTAACATTGATCCTACCATATTCAGCTTGAACTTCGCGCTCCGCAAGGTCACGGTACCGGTAGCTGCCGCTGGAAGCTTGACTTTCCAGTATGGCGTTTCGCCCTTAACCATCAGCTTTAACCAAAGTGGCGTTTGGCAGATCACATTCACGAACTCGTGGAACATGATTTCAAACGTGACGTTCCAATCTGCACTACCGAACAATATCATATATTTACCCCAACTGCTGATACACGATGTATTTATCACCAATCTTACGTGCTCAGAGGCATATCCAATGATCAACAACTCAGTAACCATCAGCTTAACGTTGCAGAACAATGGCGACTACAATGAAAGCTTCGAAGCGGGCCTCAACTGCACCTTTGTCAACGAAACTGTCGTCGGAATTCAAGCGTTGACTCTGATGCCAGGCGAAACTGCCACGCTGAATTTCACGTGGATCCCAACAGCCGTGGGCCTTTACACTGTGAATGCTTACACGAGCGAGATCCCCTACGATTCCAGCCCAGACGACAACGCAAGAGCAATCCACGTGCTAGTCGTCCCCTACGTCACAATGGGGGGCGGTGGAGGCAAAATGCCCTACCTGACTTAGCCTGCAGGTCTGACCCATTTCATTTCTCTCTAGCCACACGGCCCATTTGCCAAATAAGTCGCGCTTACTGTTTCCATGCTTCCAGCAATACATCGACTGATCGAGTCTCCAGTGATCTTTTTATATTCTCCACACAGGTCTGCGAGAATCTGCTCATGAGATCTTTGAGGATTTCTCTGGAAGTCATACCGAGTCTATGGGTCTGAATTGTTGAAGTCGACTTTCTCTGGAACATACGAGGAATAGCGCTGAAGCAATGTTTTTTCGTTGCTCTTGCGTAATCGTTAGGTTAGGCACACTGAACAGCACTTCAGTCAATGATCGTTTCCTCTAGGCACTATTGATCAACGGTTCATGGGTTGAAAGAAGCTGAAGACGAGTTCTGAAATCCGCGACAACTTCCCCTACTTAAATGTTTTGGTTTTTTCTTTCAGTTAGACTTATAAAACGCCAAGAGCAATAATAGTATTTGCATTCTCGAGATAACAGCGTGCCCCGAGCGCGTAGGGGCTACTGTCATTCGGGAAAGCAAAAAGGAGAAAGGAAAGATGAAGAAAAACACACTTAGTGCTCTATCTCTGATTCTTGCAGTTATTCTTCTGACAAGTATGATGCTATTCTTCCATGTCAACGCGGCACCAACATGGATCGGATACGTTAAACCTGTATATCCGGACTATTCGCCCAGCGGTATGCCCGACTTTGACGAGAAACAAGACGCTTGGGGTCCGCCAGGTACATACACCTGGTGCGGTCCAGTAGCGGCCGCCAACTCACTCTGGTGGCTTGACTCGAAGTATGAGTCGATCTATAGCCCAGCACCTGTTCCACCTCCAACGATCAGCGACCACTTCCCACTCATAACAGCCTATGGTGCATGGGACGATCATGCCTCCCAGAACGTTGATCCACTCGTTAGGAACTTGGCATTCCTGATGGACACTGACGGCCAACAGACTCACGATGGCCACAGGGGAACACGTTGGCAAGACCTTGAGAACGGAACCATATACTACCTCGCACAGCAAGGAGTGTCCAAGTTCTTTGAAGTTCACAACATGACTTTTCCAAGCTTCACATGGCTAAGCAACGAGATCTTGATCTGCCAGGACGTTGAGCTGTTTCTCGAATTCTACCAGCTAACAGGATCCGGTTGGGTACCGTTGACCTACCCGCCTAGTCTTGAAGCTGGCCACTTTGTGACCTGTGCAGGAGTAAACACGACAACAACCGAAGTGCTCATCAGCGACCCCTACCAGGACGCGTACGAAGCTGGAACTGCCACAGGACGCTCACCAGTTCCGCATCTGTATCCGCATGGCTCTGCAGTTCATAACGACGCTCAATACGTGTCACAAGACGCCTACAAAGTGGCGAATTGGACTTTTATCGGAACTCCCCCGCCACCTCCACCGCCTTTGCCGCCGCCAGGCTATCCACCTGTTGCATTGGAATTGACAGGCTATCTCCAAACCATGGGCTTTGACGCATCTTGGCATACATTCATTAGGGCTGCCGTAGCAACATCGCCTAGAGAAGTGCCAGAATGGGAAGGCTACATTAAACCAGCATTTCCGGACTATTCGCCCAGCGGTATGCCCGACTTTGACGAGAAACAAGACGCTTGGGGTCCGCCAGGTACATACACCTGGTGTGTTCCAGTTGCCGTGGCAAACTCTTTGTGGTGGCTCGACTCGAAGTATGAATCGATCTATAATCCAGCTCCGGTCCCTCCGCCAACTATCAGCGACCACTTCCCAATGGTGACAAATTACTCCGCGTGGGACGATCATGACCCAAGAAACGTTGATCCACTCGTTAGGAACTTGGCATTCCTAATGGACACTGACGGCCAGAGAACGGCTGATGGCCATATAGGAACACGATTTGTCGACATTCAAAGCGGAATTCAACGATACTTAGCACAACAAGGAGTAGCAGGTCTTTTTGAGGTCCACAATGCATCTTTTCCGGACTTCGTATGGATTGACACCGAAACCGAAAAATGCCAGGACGTTGAACTTTGCCTTGAATTCTTGCAGCTTGGCCCAGGAGGCTGGGAAAACTACACTAGCGATCCAAACTTGAACCAAGGCCATTGCGTAACGTGCGCGGGGTCAAACTCAACAGTATCCCAGCTTCTCATCAGCGACCCATACCTAGACGCGTACGAAGCCGGAAGCACACCAGGACGCTCACCAGTTCCACATCTGTATCCGCATGGCTCTGCAGTTCATAACGACGCTCAATACGTGTCACAAGACGCCTACAACGTGATGCCGTACACTTTCCCGCCCGTACCACCCCCACCTACTGGCTACCCAATGACCGTGTGGGAGTTGCAGGGTTACGCCCAAGTAGCAGGCCTCGCGCCGGGTTGGCATGCGTTCATAAGAGGTGCAATGGCAACCTCACCGATACCTGACGTAGCCGTCATAAACCTGACTTCACCCAAGAAAGTCATATGTCAAGGTTACACCGGGAACGTCACAGCAACAGTCGCGTACTTCGGCAACTTTCCTGGAAACGTAAACGTCACACTTTACGCAAACTTCACGGCATTCATAAACGGTACAGCCACCTCAGAAATAAACGAAACGAAAATCGGCAGCTTCATAAATGCTCCCATAAACAACGGAAGCTATGTCAATCTTACTCTCGTTTGGGACACAACAGGGCTTCAAAAGGGTAACTACACGCTTATCGCACGCGCAGATGCACTGCCAGGGGAGACAAACACGACGAACAACAATTTCACTGATAGGTGGGTCATGGTAACCCGAGTTGGGGACGTGCAATATGATGACAAGTGTGACGGCAGAGACTTGATAATATTGTCCAGGGCTTTTGGATCGTATGGTCCAGACTACTATTATCCCGGCTCACCGGCAACTACAGGATGGAACCCTGACGCCGACATAAACAACGATGACAAAGTCGACGGAAGAGACCTGCTCATAGCATCCAGACACTTCGGCGAAGGCATGTAACCCCCCCCCTTTTTTTTTGTTTCCTAGATTAATAGCTGGAACAGGCTTGTTCTCTTGGACAAAAACAACTAGACAAGTGTGTGCTAAGCGCGTGCTATCTCATCACTTGCGAAACAGCGCGTGCCTTATATCTTTCAGGCGGTAACATCTTAATGGGGAGAAAAGGAGGGTTTGAGGGACGACTCTCACAACTCACAAACGTCAAGCAGCTTTGTTAATTATTCTGGCAAGCTCACTGATCTCATCCACATCGATTGCGTGGGCTTCACCGTACACGAGTATAAATGTGGGCACAGCCTACGGCATGATAACAGGCGGCGCCTATCCCAACTTGGTGATCCTAGATGTTAGGACGAAGGGTGAGTATGACAGCGGCCACATATACGGTGCAACTTTGATACCCGTGGCGGACCTGCCGACAAGGATAGGAGAACTGGCAGGCCACGTGAACGATGAGATACTAGTCTACTGCGGGTCTGGGGGACGGAGTCAAACCGCTTCAGGCATTCTCGATTCAAACGGTTTTACTAAAGTCTATAACATGCTGGGGGGCATCACGGCTTGGAAGTCTGCCGGATACCCAACGTGGATTGCAACAGTTCACGACCTCAACACGACTTTCAACTATGATACCATCCAAGCAGCCATAGAGTCTGCCCTAACAACAGATGGAAATACGATCTTCGTGGACAACGGCACATACCATGAGCACGTGGTTGTGGGCAAAACGCTCTCAATCGTCGGAGCGCATTTGGAGGACACGGTGATTGACGGTAATGGAACGGGAACGGCGATTTCCATCACAGCCGATAACGCAACAGTTGAGAGTTTCACGATACGAAACGGCTCAGAATCGGGGATATATTTGCATGGCGGAAACCACGCGCAAATCCACAACAACAAGATCATCAACAATTACTGCGGAGTGAACATATCATCATCATACAATCTGATTTTTGACAATGAGATAACGGGCAATCAATTCTGTGGTTTGTTAATAACCGCAGGCAGTAGCACTATCTTCGGAAACAACGTTACGTCCAACAACTATGGCATCTGCCTGAACAGTTCGCAAGCCTCGAACAACCTCATTTATCATAATAACATAATAAACAACACTTACCAAGCGTCAACGAACGAGGCGGCTGGTCTATGGGATAACGGATACCCTTCAGGCGGAAACTACTGGAACGATTATAACGGAACAGATCTTTTCAGCGGAGTATTTCAGAACTTAAAGGGAAGCGACGGAGTAGGAGACGTAGCACATACAATAGATGCAAACAATACGGACCGTTACCCGTTGATTCTCCGATGGATTTGGGGCCCGCGGAACCTGACAATCACTTCGACCGACGGTGGAACAACGAATCCAGCTCCTGGAAGCTACCCATACAACACTACAGAATACGTCGAAGTGACCGCAATAGCTTATCACTATTATACGCTCGATCACTGGGAACTAGACGAAAACAACGCCTCGGAAACGTTCCAAACTGCCATAAGGACGGACACAGATCATGTGCTGAGAGCCGTATTCGCGCGAATGAAATACTCGTTGGAAATCACGTCCACCGCGGGCGGCGACACCAATCTCACAGCAGGTACCCACATTTTCGAGGTGGGCACGCAAGTTTCAGTGAGCGCAGTACCTGATCCCGGATACTATCTCGACAGTTGGGAGCTTGACAACGCCTATGTGAGAATATGCAATCCATTGAGCGTTAATATGAACGAGAACCACACTCTACAGGCCATGTTCAAGCCACTGAACGTTGGACACAACATCGCCACAAAATGGGTCGCATCAAAGACCGTCGTCGGACAAGGACTTAACTTATCCGTCCAAGTGACCGTGCTGAACACCGGCAGCTACGCAGAAAACTTCAGCGTAACCGCCTATCTCAGCTCCACGCAGATCACGCCTCAGAATATAACACTTGACAGCGGAGCCTACATGACATTGACCTTCACAATGAACACGTCAAGCATTTCCAAGGGCAACTACACCATATGGGCTTACTCATCGCCACTGTTTGACGAAACCGAAACAGCGGACAACAACTGCACGGGCGGGTGGGTTTTGGTTGCTAGGGTTGGGGATTTGAATGGCGATGACAAGTGTGATGGAAGAGACCTAATCATAGGGTCCAGAGCTTTTGGGTCGTATGGTCCCGATTACTATTATCCGGGCTCACCGGCAACTCTAGGATGGAACGCGAACGCCGACATAACCGACGACAACAAAGTCGACGGCAGAGACCTGATAATCATGTCAAGACACTTCGGCGAAGGCACCTAATAGTCGCGCGCGCTAGGTTGGTGGAAACGATTTGGCGACACTTGGAGATTTGACCCGCGAGCATTACACTTACGAAAACTGGTAGTAACCATCATGCGGAGTTAACTGCAAAAATTCTCCACATGGAGCCACAACCCAGGTTTCAGTCTCATATGTGTGTGTCCTGGCATCAAAGAAGCCCGTGTATTCGGTGCTAATGTCAAACTTGCTCGTGAAGCTCATGTTGCTTGACGGCACGGTCAACACCTCAAACTCGGCCCAAATGAGACTTGCAACATGCGGCCCCGAAACGTAGTCAGAACCCACGCAGCCTTCGAAGGCCATTAGGCTACCGTTGCCCATGCCCCCGTCAATCGCAATCATTGCTGTTGAGTAGTGCCCAGTGAAGTATTCGCTCGTTCCGCCATCCGTGAAGCCTGCGCGATCACACTTAAGCTGAGTACCGTTATAGAGGAGCGCGATCTGGTACGCGTATATGTTTTGGGTCATGTTAAGCCAGACCGTCACGTTGAACCTGTAGCCTATCGCTGCCAGGTTCTTTGGAAGGCTCACGCGTGAGGGTTCTATCCACATTACGCCAGCATTGCCGGCTGACGTAACACCCCCATTGTCGTTTGCACCTTTGTGCGTCTGGTTGAGGGGCGATTCTGAAGTAGTGACCGAACTCGCCTTTGTGCCACCATCGCCGTTTGCCACCGGCGACTCTGATGCTTGTCGCACAGCTACAATTGGCCCAGCTACCCTCGCGCCAACGACAATCAGACTGCTCAAAAGTATCGAAAGCATAACCGCCGAAAAGACCTTCATCATTCTTATTCTACCTGAACTTGTACAAGATGGCTTGCATCGCGTCTGGTATTTAAGTTTTGGTCACAACCGAACGCCCACTTAGTGTGCGCCAGTTTTTTCAATTTTCCTCTTTTCATTTTTCAATTGATACAATTGATAGATAGCGCACGATAGTGACTGGGACTTATGAGGTCTATGTCAGCTATCAGCTGCGCGACGGGACCGCAAAATGCGGATCTGAACATGACTATTGACCTAAGCTTCGCATAACGTCCCTTCGGACCATAAAATTGTCGAAGCAATCACAAAACTCCAAAAAACCATTTTTCTGCTCCTTTCTTGTTTACGACTCTAACAACCACAGAATCCACGCAGAGAAAAGCATGTTAATTCACGTTAATTTGACGTGTGCGAAAGGTTTTCAGATTCCTCATCAAAAGAGAAGAAAAAATTTGCAAAATTCTTTGAGGGCGCTATATTTCGGACGCCTGAGTTGAACTATTAATTTAAAGCGGAAAATACCGTGTGCAAGTTACTTCAGATTTCAGAGCCCTCAACGCTGCCCGGTGAAGCTGAAAACATCTGTTTGTTCAACCCGAGAATAAGAAGCGTTGAAACTTGTTCCATTGAGATAACGGTGAGCAGGACTGGATTCAGAACCGACGCCGGAATGTTATCAACAGCTACACTGCTTTCTCAAGATTCAACGGCATGACCTGAGACAAGCCGAAATGCAAGGTAACCCAGAAGTTTCCATTAATACCAACCGAGCAAGAGCTCGACGCTTTGATCTTCGGCACAGGAAGAAAAGTCTCGACATTCCTTCAGCTTCTGAAAGAGACAGCGATGCGATCAAGAGAAGCAAAACGGCTCGCCTAGACCAATATCGACTCTGAGAAGCCAATCATAATCCTGAACGATCCAGAATAGGGCTCGAACCCCAGAATATGGAAGGTCAGCACAAAACTCATTGCGATGTTGCACAACTTGCCTAAAGAAGACGATAAAGTTTTCAAAGCTGGTCCAGTGACTTCGATGAAAACAACGTTCCAAAAGGCAAGAAGGCGGTTGGCTTCTCAACTGCAGAACCCTAGACTCCTGCTCATAGGTTTCCATACCTTTCGACGCTGGAAAGCCACAATGCTTTATCACAAGACCCAGGATCCTTACTATGTCAAGGATTTCTTAGGACATAAGAGCCTTCGTAACACTTAAATCCACATCAACATTGAACGAACCCTATTTGAATCAACAAACGACGAGTTCACGGTTAGAGTAGCATATAAGCCCGAAGAAGTTAAAGCCTTGCTTGAAGCAGGATTCGACTACGTTTGCCAGAAAGGCAACTTAATATTCCTAGGAAACGCATATGAGAAAGAAAGCTGACATCGCCAGGCTACGAGGTCATCCAAATAGTGATCGGGGTGAGGTATTCCCGACCGTTTGGTGATTCTCTCAGAACACAATTCCCCTTTTTCGGTGAGTTCTGTTGATGCTTTTGTATACAGACATTCTGCATGGGCTAGCGCGCACCAACTTGGTTGCGCCGAGCACGTCTCTCAGGGCGATTTCACTTCAGGACTTGGAGGTGGATACTGTTAACTGGTGCCTGTGTCGGATCTGGAACGCCTGCCGCGGGCTATGACTACCACCGCCACTATTATCATGACCACTATAATCAAAACTATCACTATGATGGAATATGGAATAGAGAATGTTGACGACCGTGGCATCGCACTGTTTCCTGAGGAGTCGGTTTCAACTAGAAAGGCGTCACGACCCCCGGCGCCGTAGGAAGCTGTGAATCCGACTAGGGCGTAGCCTCCGTCGCTTGTCTGGACTAGCGAAAACGCTTCATCGTCACCTGAGCCTCCGTAGGTTTGGTTCCACTGCGTGCTTCCGGAAGATGTGGTCTTGACGAGCCAGTAATCAGCGTCGCCCGCGCCGTAGGAATCTGTCCAGCCCCCCAGTGCATAGCCTCCGTCGCTGGTTTGAACTAACGCGTTTGCTACTTCGTCGTTTGCTCCTCCGTAGGTTTGGTTCCACTGTGACGTTCCAGAGGAGTCGATCCTAACCAGCCAGAAATCGAAGCTGCCTGCTCCAATAGAGGTTGTGAGCCCGGCTAGAGCGTAGCCGTTGCTTGTCTGAATCACGCATCCAGCTTCATCGTATCCTGTCCCACCGTAAGTCTGGTTCCACATCATGGTTCCAGAAGAGTCTGTTTTGACCAGCCAGAAGTCATAGCCGCCAGCGCCGAAAGAGTTCGTGTACCCCACTAACGCGTAGCCGTCGTCGCTTGTCTGAATCACGCATGCAGCTTCATCGTCCCCTGTGCCACCGTAAGTCTGGTTCCACATCATGCTTCCAGAAGCGTTGGTCTTGACGAGCCAGAAGTCGAAGCTGCCTGCCCCGAAGGAATCAGTGAACCCCGCTAACGCGTAGCCGCCGTCGCTGGTTTGGATTGCGGAGTATGCGCCGTCTTGTGCTCTTCCCCCGTAGGTCTGGCTCCACTGCATGTTTCCAGAAGAGTCTGTTTTGACCAGCCAAGCATCGGCTGCACCGGCACCGTAAGAATTCGTGTACCCGGCCACTGCGTATCCCGTGTCGTTGCCTTGGACGACTGAAAAGGCTTCATCGTAACCTGTTCCCCCGTAGGTTTGGCTCCACTGCATGTCTCCGGAAGAGTTGGTCTTGATTAACCAGAAATCGTAGCTACCCGCGCCGCTAGAGTTCGTGTATCCCGCTAAGGCGTAGCCTCCGTCGCTTGTCTGGACTATGGAATAAGCTTGATCGTCTCCAGAACCTCCGTAAGTCTGGCTCCATCCTGTCGCGGCAGCAGCAGCGAACGGAGTGCATAACGCTGAAATGAAAACGGCGAGAAGAAAAACACCCAAAATCAATCGTATCTCACTTTTCATAATTTGCGCACCAAATCATCGACGTGATGTAGCCTTGATTCTTAAATAAGTTGTGGCGCGCGCGCTTCTTCGGAGCCCCTCACCAATCAGCGTGTGCTTTTCTGTACGGTCCGCGTCTTCTTAGCCTTGCTTTCTTTCTTTTTTCTTCCCCTTTCAAAGTTGCATCTTCCGTTTCTTCTGAGGTCTTTATCTCACCTGATTCTCCAGATTCCGCCAATTTACACTCCTCGCTTGGATCCATATATCATGCGCGTGCAATCATCTTCTTAATTTCCTTCTTGTCTTCCAAGAATTTTCCATACTCGCTGTAATTCTTGAAAGTCCGCAAGAAGATGATTCGCATTTTCTTGTCCACGCAGTAGACTATGTGGATGCCATCCTTCTTTGCTCTGAAAATCAGATTTCCATCAACATTTTCTTCAAACTTGTGCAACTCACTGAAGTCGATACTAGAGCAATCGAGAACACCACTCACTATGGAATCTACTTCCTCCTTGTCCTTCAAATCCTTGATGAAATGTTTGGATATAGCAACAGTTTTTATCGATGGTCTAATCGCCAAGAGCCAAAGCGATCCGAAAGCGCGCGCTAAATAATCATATATGGAAAGGCTACACAGAAATGATGCCTGGGGTGACTAGAAGCGTCGTATGATCCTGTCCAGAGGCATCTTGCAATAGAGAAACTGGTCACTAGACCTGGTGCTGAGGGACAAGAAAAGAAGTATTACCGGTTCAGACCAGCAAGGTGGTATGGTGGAATAGTCACAGCAGACTGTGCAGGCTGTGGGTTGTTATGCAGGTTCTGCTGGGTTAGAGATTCTGTTATGCTTCATCCCGCTGACACTGGAAGGTTCTATACGCCTAGACAGGTGGCAGACAGTCTGACTGCTCTTGCGAGAAAATACGGCTTCAGACAGTTGAGAATTAGCGGTGGGGAACCTACAATTGGGAAGGCTCACCTGCTTCAGCTTCTGGATCTGATGAAAGACAAGAGGCTCTCGTTTATCTTGGAGACAAACGGGATACTTCTTGGATACGACGAAAACTATGCCAGAGATCTTGCCAAATACGATTTTGTTCACGCGAGAGTATCGTTGAAAGGTTGTAGCAATCAAGAGTTCTCTATGCTTACAGGTGCAAAATCAGAAGGCTTCGAGCTGCAGCTAAGTTCTCTGGAGAAGTTGACTAAAGCAGGCGTCAAATGTCATCCATCTGTGATGGTGTCCTTTTCAAGTGAGGAGAGCTTGGGGAACTTGAAACAGAAGCTCAGGCAAATCGATCCTGACTTAGCCGAGCAAGTAGAGATTGAAGAGTTGATTCTCTATCCCCATGTTGTGCAGCGCATTCACAAATATGGATTGCGTTATGTCTCTGCGTATGAGCCGAACAAAGTTCCAAAAGAGCAAGTCTGACCCCGTTGTTCCCGGGCCATTGTTTCCGATGAAGCAGACGACAAGATAAAGGGTAGAAAACATGCTCGCCATAATCCTCAAAAACACGGATAAGCTCAGTGAAATACTCGAATAGATCAAACTATCTCTGAGGAAAGCCAAATGAATGAGGACCTAGCAGAGAAGCATAACAGGTCAATAAAAGCGGCCGTGGTGAGGTATCCCCGTCTACAGTGGACATATCGCCACTTGACCAACACAAACCCCTATTTTTGCGTACTATCGTTGATGCTTTTGTATACAGAAACCATTCTTTGGCGTTTAGTTAATCGCGCGGGCACGCGGGCTCTCATTGCGCCTAAAGTTATTTATTATCGGACAACCCTAGGTGTGTCTAAAATGAAAGAGAAGAAGAAAGTTCGCTCTTTGTTGTTTGGCTTAGGAACACGAATCGGAAAGGAAATAGTGACTCACTCTTATTGGCTATTAGTTTTTTTTGTATGTCTTTTTCCTACTTTGGAGTTCTAAACTTCTTGTCTCAATTAGTCCGAACCTTGAAGGATACACTATAAGACTTGTTTCAGATATCTCCGGGATTCAGTCATTACTGGCTGTTACATGTGAAATCCTAGCGACCATACAATCTAAACAAAAAAACGGGGGGTTAGGTGCCTTCGCCGAAGTGTCTGGATGCTATGATTAAGTCTCTGCCGTCGACTTTGTCATCGTTGTCTATGTCGGCGTTCGCGTTCCATCCTAGAGTTGCCGGTGAGCCTGGATAATAGTAATCGGGACCATATGATCCGAAAGCCCTGGACAATATTATCAAGTCTCTTCCGTCACACTTGTCATCATATTGCACATCCCCAACTCTGGCCACCATGATCCAGCCGTCGGTGAAGTTGTTGTCTGCTGTGTCGGTTTCGCCTGGAACAGGCCGAGCGTAAGCGCCTATGGTGTAGTTGCCCTTGGTAAAGCCTGTAGTGTTCCACAAGAAGTTGATCGTGGCAGAACCTCCACTTGCGAGAGTTATGACTTGTGACACTAAAGTAGTAGTGTTTGCATGCAATGTTAGGTTGACAGCTTCTGTAAATTCGCCCTTATTGACAGCAGTCATAGTTAGGTTCACACAGTATCCCAGTTCTACCACCTTTTTTGGAGACGCCACTGCAGCTGCGGCAACATTAAATGCTTCAGTTATGGCCCTATCTGTTGTGTATGTGAAGGTCGGTAGCCAACGCTGGATGACCGGTTCGATTTGGCTCGGGTCTGGGTTGAAGACTTGGAGGACTCCTTTCATCCACCATGTGTCAGGTTCTGGTCCAGGTTCAATTTGCCATGCACTATAGTTTGCATAGATTTCACATGTCAAAGCGAACGTGCTTCTGTTGCCGTACATCCAGTCGTCCCATGAGCCAGACATGTTGTACAGGCCGCTGTTTTGTCCATACGGTGCGCCGACGAGCGCCGAAAGGTTTGAAGCGATTTGCCTGAAGATGGTGTCGTCTGGTGTTGGGTCTGTCGTGTATCCCCATGGGTACCCGATTGCCTCTGAGCCTGAGTGGAAGCTTATGGCGTACTTGAAATTGTGGCTGAGCGCCAAGTCTCTTATGGCTTGGGTCTCTGGTTCTGAGAAGGGTGCTGGGCCGCGATAGTCTTCCGCTGAAGGATCAGGGCTTCCGCTGAAGCATGTAGCATTCCACTGGTAGCCATAGTTTCTGTTTATGTCGACACCCCCAACCCAATCTAACGATCCGTCGCTGTCACTGTCTACGCCTTCCCACCCGATGACTGTGCCTTCCCAAGGTGGTGTTCCTCTAACTAGAGCTGTTATGTAACCGTCTCCGTTCGTATCCATTGGTGGGTCTTCGTCAAGCCGAGTGTCATTGTCTTCGTCGAAGGGGTGAACGTTCTTCCGTTGCCACTCGTTTTGTTTGACCGCGTCGAGGCCGTCAACGTTCAGTGCCGGAACTATGTAGATTTCACTGTAGTTTAGCATGCGCGTTATGGTTTCGTTTGTCCCGTAACTGGTTGCAGCATCCACTGCGAAGTACAGGGCTAGTTCTACACTTATGGGTTCACGGGCATGGTGATAGCCGACGAAGAGCACTTTGGGCTTCGGGTGAGTATTGGATTCGTTTGTTAGCCTAATGCAGTAAATGTCTTGGTTCAGCCAGCTCTTGCCGATGGAGAAAACGTCAACAATGTTTGGGTACGTAATATTCAAATAGAAGAGTGTGTCGACGATTTCCGAGTAGTCATGGTAGTGTTGCCAATCACGCCAGGGTGTCCATGGACTGACGAGTGGATAGCTGTCTAGATTGTCTCCATCAATGAAGTATGGATGATCCCATATGCTATCGCTTCCAGGCTGATCCTGGTTTTGTCCTTTTTTGTCATCCATGTCAGTGTAGTCGCTCCAGTAGTTGCCTCCTGAAGGATAGCTGGTGTTCCAAGAATTGATAGAGTTCGAGCTGTACACTTGCGATTGCGTGTTTGCAATCAGATCGTTGTGGTAGAATACGTTGTTGTATGAGGATTCCAAGTAGACGCCTGCAGAGACGGCAGGGCTGCCGTTGTGCATGATCTTGTTGCAGTTGAATGTGTTGCCGTCAGCATAGTAGACGGCAATCCCGAACTCCTTGTTGCCTGTGAATATATTTCTGGTTACAGTGTTGTTTGTGGTCTCTTGAAGCCCGATTCCGTCATATTTGCTTGATGAGACGTTGTTGTCTGAGAAAACGTTGTTTCCCGGCGAGAATACCGCTATTCCATAGTCGTTGTGTGTGACTGTGTTGCAGATGATTGTGTTCAGTTCAGATTCGGGGCCGACTTGGATTCCTGTGTAATCGTTAGAATAGACAGAGTTCTCGACAACGGTGGAACTGTTTGTTCCAGTTCTCAGCACAATACCCCAAGCATTGTTTGCAACTATGTTGTTGGCGATGACGGTTCCATTAGCGTATCTAGTATACACTCCGGATTTACTGTTGTACGAAATGTTATTATTCGCAAACGAATCACAGTTCGAGTCGTATATCCAGATTCCACCGTCGTTGTTTACTAAGTTGTTGTTTTCGACGATAACTTGGTTAGCTCCTGAAACTCCTATGCCTCCGTATCCTCCGGGGTCGATAGTGCCGCTGTTCCTGATGGTGAAGCCTATTATCGTTACGTTGTCTGCGGTTACGAAAACAACGTTTTGATTGCCTCCGCCGTCAATGATTGTTGTGCTTCTGTTTTCTCCGATTAGCGACACGGTCTTGTTTACTTCTACGTTTTGATAATATGTTCCATTCTTTACGTATATGGTGTCTCCGCTGCTTGCTGCGTTTATGGCTTCTTGTATCGACGAGAAGTCTGCTGGTCCATCATCATCCACGATCCATGTTCTAGGTTCTGCCCTCACTTGTTGAATGTTAGACGACAGCACAAGCATGCTGGTTAAGAGTAGAGTCACAATTAATCCG
>Ga0315289_10000392_pt1 | contig 68887 bp, 55 predicted proteins | sample YL17G11_40_MG_FD_203452 | JGI IMG/M metagenome (GOLD analysis project Ga0315289, IMG submission 203452) | Sediment microbial communities from Yellowstone Lake, YNP, Wyoming, USA - YL17G11_40 | ecosystem: Environmental > Aquatic > Freshwater > Lake > Sediment | place: USA: Wyoming | collected... | reverse complement strand
TTGGCTCCGGTGGTCATGAGGGCTTCGATCTCCATGATGGGTTACGCCAGGAAGGACCTGTATGCATCCTAGCACGCGATGGCCGGGGTTTGTCTTACACTCACCTTGCAGCCCTGTTCCCGGGGGAGAGAGAACCATCGAGCCCATGGCAGGGCTCGATGGTGGCAGCGGGCATGTCGCTGCTGGGCGTTCGGAGAGGAGGGTCAGGATCTTGGGGCGCAGGCCGGTGCTCCTATGGAGCCGGTCGCTAGTCGCCCCTGATGACACCACATGGGTTGTCTCTCGACGCCTGCGCAGCAGCGACGTGCAGATTCATGCTAGCACGAGGAGCAATCACCGGGCCTTGCAGTCACCTTACGCGACGCCCGATCAGGCCGTCTCGCTCGCCGCGCAAAGCGCCTGCGCCTGTTCCCCGGCTTGGGTAAGGGGGCAGGTGATCTGCCGCCGGCTTGGGAGGTGCTTGAGTGTCACCGTGCCAGCTTGAAGCTCATCGGGGCCGAGAATGGCGACGACCGGGATGTGGAGCCGGTCGGCGTATTTCAGTTGCCGGGGCATCTTGCCGGGTTCGGGGTACCACTCGGCGCGCAGCCCGGCCCGCCTGAGCTCCTGGCACAGCGACAGCGACGCTGGGCGTGTTTCGGAGTCGAAAGTTGTCACCAGGACTTGGCTTGGGCACGTGCGCAGGGCGGGGTGGATGCCGGCCGCCTCCAGGACGAGGCCGAGCACGACATCGCCCATGGCGAAGCCGGTACCTGGCAAGGGATCTCCGCCGACATCAGCAACCAGGTTGTCATACCTTCCGCCGCCGAGTATGGCGCGGTGCTCACCGGCCGTATCACGAGCTTCGAACACGATGCCGGTGTAGTAGTCAAGCCCCCGAATGACCGTCGGGTCGTAGGCGACATAGTCCCGGACCCCGAGGGCATCGACGGCAGCGAAGAAAGCCCCGAGCTCAGAGGAACCGCGCCATGCTTCTCGGTCTTCGAGCATCGCCCTCAGGTCCTGGAGTTGCGCCGAAGACAGGCCAACCTCCATCGCGTAGGCACCCCACGCCTGGGGCGTGAGCTTGTCGCGTCGGTCGATCAACCGGAACACCGCTGGACGAAGCGCCGCCGGGATTCCCATCCTGTCGAGCTGGCGTTCTGCCAATCGGCGGTCGTTGACCAGAATGCGGATCACTTCGGGGCCAAGCCCGACGGAGCGGAAGAAGGAGGCGCCGATGGCGGCTATCTCGGCATCCGCCTCGGGCGACTCCACGCCGATCAGGTCGATGTTCCACTGGAAGAATTCGCGCGTCCGTCCCTTCTGCGGGCGCTCGTAGCGCCAGAAGGGCCCGAATGACCACCAGCGAATGGGCCGGGGTAGGCTCCTGCTCCGCTGAGCGACCATGCGCGCCAGGCTGAGGGTCAGCTCCGGGCGCAGGGCGACCATGTCGCCGCCTCGGTCGGGAAAGACGAAGGATTGCTCCTTGACCAATTCCTCGCCGGACTTCGCGGCATAGAGCTCCAGGCGCTCGAGGAAGGGGCCGTCGTACTCCTGGTACCCGAAGCTTTCGGAGACCGTCCGGATGTGCTCGTAGAGCCACCGGCGGATGGCCAGCTCCTCAGGGTAGAAATCACGCGTGCCCTTCACCGATGGAATTGTCGCCATGCCAGGCCTCGCTCAGATGGAAAGGGCGGCGGGATCCTTCCCGCCGCCCTGTGAACCCTGTGGTAGGCAAATTGGGGACTGCCACGGCCCTGCGATTCGTCAGCCGTGCGTCCGATCGATCCGGCCGGAAGCGTCCGGGATGCGGTTCAGGTCGGGATTATAGCATGTGGCCCGATCGAGAACACTCCAGGGACGGGTGCGGGACGTTAGACGCCATCCGCCGGGAGGACCTCAGCGCTATCCCCGACGCAGATCGGGCCGCCTTTCTCGACACGGGCCAGGATCCCGCGCCAGCCGCGGATCGCCTCGCGCAGGCCAGGGCGAATCGCCTCGATCTGATCGCAGGGTGCGCAGTCTCCGGTGACCTCGAGGATGGCTTCGCCGATGCGGATCCGCGTGCCAGCCGGAGTGTCGCTGATCAGACCCCCGTCGAGGGTGATGTTCTCGCGAATCTGGCCGGGCTGCAGGCCAAAGGCTTCAAGCGTGGGCTGAGCGACCAAGAGGACCTGCCGGCTGGCCCGGCCGAATGCGACATCACCCTCAAGCCCCCGGCCCGTGACAGCGGTCAGCGCGGGCACCTCACGCATCGGGTGTCCATGCTCGATCTTGAGGAAGAGCCGCATGACCCGTCCCAACACCGTTCGCTCCGGCGCCAGTCTAACACAGCCAAGCTTCGAGCCGGGCGCCGTGGTATCCTTCGGTGACAGGTTTTGGACGGGAAACCCCCGTTGACCGGACTGATTCCCAGCCTCGTGCTTCTGCTCGGCGCCTGCTTCACTTGGGTCGCCCGGCGCCGGTCGGATCGAGTGACCTGGGGCCTGGCGACCGTCTTCGCGCTGGGCGCCTGGTTGAGCGTCCTGTTCATCCTCCCGACGCTTCCATCCGGGGTCGAGCTCTCGGCCTGGCGGCCGGCAAGCCTTTTCGCCTCGCGCCTCGAGATCAGTCTTGACCGTCCCGGCTGGGGGATCCTATACCTCATTGCCACGGGTCTGCTTGCCATCCTGCTGACTGCGGCTGCCAGGCCGGCCGCAAAGGCCGCGGGCTCGCGAGCCGTCATGCTGGCGTACACGGCACTGGCCATGCTGGCCGCGATGGCAGGCAACCTGCTAACGGTCACCATTCTGTGGATGCTGATTGACCTTCTGGCGTTCATCTACCTGGTGGCCCGGGTTGAGGATGTGGCCGGGGCACAGACTCTCGTGGGACGCTTGGCGATCGACATGGCCGGGACGCTCCTGGCGCTGACCGCGGCCGCGGCCTCCTTTGCCGGCACGCTCGAACTTCCCTTTGGCGCCCGGCCTGGGCCGCTTCTTCCCACCGCATTTCTTTCGCTGGCGGTGCTCTTGCGGCTCGGGCTGTTCCCGCTCCACTTCACGACCTCACCTCTTCCGCATGTGCGGCAAGGGCTTGGCACGCTGATGCGGATGTTGCCTCCGGCCGCAGCGCTCGGGGTTCTGGCGCGAACCCTGGGGACCTCCATGCCCGAAGGTGTAGCTGCCTGGCTGCTCATCGCCGGGGCGCTCGGAGGAGTCGTAGGCGCAGTGCGGTGGTTCCTTGCCGACGATCCGTTGAGCGGGCGCACGTCGCTGGTGCTGGCCATCGCCGGGGTAGGCGTCGTGGGCGCTGTGAGTCATCCTGCCGGACCGGCTGTGGCCATCAGTACCGCAGCGGCCACACTGGTCGCGGCTACCGTGATTGCCTCGTTGACGGAGATCCGAACACCCTGGCACAGGGCATGGCCCCTGCTCGCATGTGTGTTGCTCATCGGGCTGCCTTGGACGCCTGGCGGGGTCTTGATGGCGGGGATCTTCCCCGCCCGTCCCTCGATTCTGACTGGCCTCGGGGCGGTATTGGGGATGCTTGCCATAGTCCTGATCATTGCTGGGCTGGCACGGCTGGCCGGGCGCACGGCCGAGCCCTGGCCGGCAGGCGGGACGCTCGTCAAGACCCTCTATGGTTTGGGGCTCGCCCTCCCGAGCCTGGCGCTGGCGGGGTATGGTGTCCTGGTCGCCCAGCCGCCGACCCTTGCGGGAGTTGCGGGGCTGCTGGCCGTCGGAACGGGGCTCGCGTACGGGTGGACCCGGCGCGATCGCCTGGCGGTGCGCCAGGTGCAGCGCTGGACACGACTGGCAGCCTGGTTGGATCCGATGCCGCTGTATGCAGTCGTGTGGAGGGTGTACCGAACGTCGATGAATGCCGTCCGGATGGTTGGAGAGGCCGTGGAAGGCGAAGGCGCGTTCCTGTGGGTGCTGGTCGCCTTGCTGGCCGTTGCACTCGTCCTTCGGGGGTCGCCCACGTGAGTGCACAAGGATCCTTCGGGATCCTGGCCGCCGTACTTGCCGGGGTTGCCTGTGCAACGGCAATCCTCGTGCCGCGACGCGGGGTCGTGATCCCGGCATTGCTTCTCCAATTCGTCTGCACAGCCATGCTTCTCACATCCCTGCCCATGGCGCTGGCGACCGCCTATGCAGCGGTGGGGGCATGTGTGTGCGGCATCCTCGGCGTGACGGTTGGCGGCGCCGAGCCTGTAGAAGGACCGGCGGCAGTCGTCGTACCCTCAGGCCTGACCTTCCGCCTCGCTGCGGTCCTACTCGTTGGGTTGGCATCCGCAGCCCTTTCGCGCCAAATCCTGGGCGCCCAAGTGGGCATGGGTATGGGCGGGTCGTTGGGCGCCGGACTGCTATTCGGCCTGGGGCTACTGCACGTGGGGCTCTCCGAGGAGCCCTTGAGGGTCGGCGCAGGACTGCTGTCGATGCTGGGTGGCTTTGAGATTGGCTACGCGAGCGTGGAACCGTCCGTGGCATTGCACGGTCTGCTCATCGCCCTGCCGCTCCTCATCGCTCTCGTGGTCGCGTACTTGATCACGCTTTCCCCGGCAAGACCGGAGTCCCGGCCATGAACGCGCCCCTGATCCTGCTCACGCTGACGGGAGCGCTGGCAGTCGCCGTGGTCCTGTTTCGCAGAGAGGCGACGGTCTCGTGGCTCGCGGCCAGCACGGGCGCAGCGTTGGTGTCGCTGCTGGCCTTCCTGGTCCGCGTAGACGGGGGTGCCGGGCTGCCCGGGGTGCCGGTGAGCATCTCCAGCACGTGGACGATCCTCGGCCGCTCTCTCGAGCTGGGGGCGGCCAATCGCGCCGTCGTGGGCTTCGTGTTTCTGGTCGCAGCGTTCATGTTCGCCGGTGCCAGAGTCGCCCGACCCGGTCGGCTGTTCTATGGCGCCGGGCTCCTGGTTGTGGGGCTGGTTGCTGGATCGCTCATGGCGGTGCCGTTCTTGTACGCCGCTGTCTTTCTCGAGGGGATGGCACTCGTCGCCGTACTGATGCTTTATCCGCCCGAGCGGCGCGGCGCGCGGGCCCCGATGCGGATGGTCGTGCTGTACACACTCGGCATGATGGCCCTGCTGACGGCCGGTTGGCGGGCGGAGAGTCTGGGATCGGGCTCGGTCGCACCGGAGGCGGCGCGGACGGCGACGGTGTTGGCGGTCTTGGGTTTCGGTCTACTGCTGGCTGCGCCGCCCTTTCACCTGTGGCTTCCTTCGGCGGCCGGCCACAGCCACCCCTACGCGCTCTCGTTCGTCCTACTGATCGCTCAAGCCGGCGCACTATTCCTCGTGTTGCGGTTCTTCGACGCGTACGCCTGGCTGCGAGAGAACGAGGCGTTGTTCGTCGCCGCCCGCTGGGTGGCCATCGGCATCGCTGCCTTCGCCTCGCTTTGGGCGATGGCCCAACGCAGTCTCGCCCGAACGGCGGTCTACGCGGTGATGGCCGACACTGCCGTGATCCTGCTGGCCTTCTCCGCCATGAGTACGGAGGGCTACCAGCTCGCACTCGGGCTCTCCGCCGCGCGGGTGATCGGTCTCGGCGTCTGGGGACTTGGAGCCTCCGTGCTCCAGAACACCGGTGCCGGCGACACGACGGAGGAGCTGACCGGGATCGCCTACGCAGCCCCGCTGGCAACGGCCGCAGCGATGGTTGGCTTGTTCTCGGTGGCGGGTTTCCCGATCACCGCGGGTTTTCCCGGGCGTTGGGCCGTCATGGCGGGGGGCGGTGCCGCCGCGTTTGCGGTCGTAGGGACGATTGGGGCCGTCTCGCTGGCGGCGGTTCGTTGGACGAGCACCGTCCTGCGGTCACCGCGCGAGAGGTCGCTTCCTCCACTCACGCTCCTCGACCGACTTTTCCTTGGGGTGGGGATTCTCCTGTGCGTGCTGCTGGGGCTGTTTCCCCAACTGCTGTATCCTTGGGTCGTAGGCGCCCTGAGCGGGCTGTCCGGGCTGGCCGGCGGGTAGCCGGAGACGCTGCCGAAAGGAGCACGAGCGCGCGATGGAGACGGGTCAGTTCGAACAGCGGCTTGCATGGCTCGAAGAGCAGCAGCGCAAGGTGGGTCAGCAGGCATCGAAGCTGGCCGAGAGCCTCGGCGCAGTCGAGGCCTCGTTGGCCAAGGTGTCCCGCCAGGGTCAGGAGCTCTCCGCCGATCTCGCCCGAATGAACGCGGTTGCCTCGCGCCTCCAGCAGTTCGAGGAGACCATCCACAAGCACCGTCAGGAGGTCGCCCGCATGTTGGGCGAGGCGGAGGAACGCCGCACGGCGAAGGAGAAGACACTGCATCAACTTCGTCAGGCGGAGGTCGAGGAGACCGGCCGGGCGATTGCGGAGATACGGCTTGACCTGGGGCTTCTGGGGGAGGTCCAGCAGTCCCTGGACGCGCGGCGTGAGGAAGAACTTCGCATCTCGCGGACGCTGGATGCCATGCGCAAGCAGCTGGAAACGCTGATGACACGCGATGGCGATCGTGCGGAGGCGCTCGCCTCCCTGGAAGATGACCGTCGGCAGGAGGCTCGACGCACGGCGGATTCGCAGGCGGAGCTCTCGGCATACCGTGGCCGCGTCGATGCGCTGGGGGTGTTGGCGGATCAGCTCGGGGACCAGGCACGGCGGGCGGAGACGCGCCTGACGGAGCTGGTCGCCAGTGAAGGGGAACGGCAGGAGATGCTGGGGCTTTGGCTCGAACAGCAGAACCTCAGACAATCCGAACAGGACCGGAACTGGCGAGAGTGGGAGCGGCGGTTCCAGTTGTTCGAAAAACGGGCCGGCGAGATCGACGAACGCATCCTCACCTACGAGGAGACCTATCGCGGTCTGCGCCAGCTGCGCGACGAACTCGCCCAGTTGATCGAGAGGACCGAAAGACGTATCAATGAGATCACCGAGATCCAGCGCCTGACGGAAGATCGCATGAAGCGCGATTGGACGTCGTTCCTGGCTGACGATGCCAAGCGCTGGAATGCTCACAAGCTGACGCTCGATGAGCAGTGGCGCGAGCACGGGCGGGCGCATGAGAAGCTGGGCGCCGGCGTGGCGGGGCACGAGGAACGCCTGACCTCCACGGAGGACCGGCTGGCTACCATGGAGTCCGACACCAAGGGACGGCTCGCCGAACTACTCGGGATGATTCGGGATTGGGCGGCGGATGGTGAGCGCCCGGCAAAGGACGCCCGTCACGCCCGCTAGCAATGCCGGGCCGTGAGGTCAGCATGCACGTTGTCGGCACGGCCGGGCACGTCGATCATGGCAAGTCCACCCTCGTCCAGGCCCTGACCGGCATCAACCCCGACCGTCTGCGCGAAGAGGTCAAGCGTCAGATGACCATCGACCTGGGATTTGCCTGGCTTACGCTAGCCGACGGGCAGTCCCTCGGCATCGTGGACGTTCCCGGCCATCGCGATTTCATCGAGAACATGCTTGCCGGCGTCGGCGGGATGGATGCCGTGCTCCTTGTCGTGGCGGCCGACGAGGGCGTGATGCCGCAGACCCGCGAACACGTAGCCATCCTGGACCTGTTGGGTGTCGAGCAGGGCATCATCGTCTTGACCAAGTCCGATCTGGTGGAGGACGCAGACTGGCTGCGGCTGGTCGAAGCCGACGTGCGCTCGGTCCTGGCAGGCTCAGGGTTGGAAAACGCGCCGGCGGTCGCTGTCTCGGCGCGCACAGGCGAGGGCCTTGACGGGCTCGTACGAGCGCTCTCGGCGCTATTGAAGGAGATCCCAGCGCGCCAGGACCGTGGCCGCCCGAGGCTTCCGGTGGATCGGGTCTTCTCGATGGCCGGCTTCGGTACCGTTGTGACCGGGACCCTGCTGGATGGCTCGCTGGGGACGGGCGAAGAGGTCGAGCTGGTGCCATCGGGTGTCGCCGGCAGGATTCGCGGGCTCCAGACTCACAAGCAGCGCATCGAGCGTGCGTTCCCGGGGAGCCGGCTCGCGGTGAACTTGAGCGGGGTGGACGTCGGTGCCGTGCACCGGGGTGATGTCGTTTGCCATGCGGGCTCGTATCCGCCAACCCGGTTGCTGGACGCCAAGGTCCGCTGCCTGAAGGATGCCTCGACGCCCATCTCCCACAATCAAGAAGTGAAGCTGTTCGTGGGGACGGCGCAGCGCCTTGGGCGTATCCGGGTCCTCCATCAGGACCGCGTCCGGCCTGGCGAGGAAGCGTGGGTGCAGCTGGTGTTGCGCGAACCGGTGGTCGCCGCGCGAGGGGACCGGCTGGTCCTGCGGAGGCCCTCGCCAGCGGAGACGCTTGGCGGAGGGACCATCGGGGAGGCGCATCCCCGCCGGCTCCACCGCCGCCGCGACGCCGAGGTCCCCCGAGTGCTCGACCGACTGCTGCGCGGCGACCCTCAGGATGGACTTCTGGAGGCGGCGCGCGGCCGGGGGCCAGTGTTCTTGCGCGACCTCGTAGGTGCCGCCGAGATGGACCTGGAACACGCGACCGAGCTCGGCCAAGCCCTGGTTGACTCCGGCCGCCTGCGAGAGCTTCGTCCCGGGACCGGCTCGGCGTCTGGTGACAACCTGGTCGTCGACGCCGCAGGCTGGCAGGAGCTGACCGAACGCACGCGGCGGATGCTGCGCGAGTACCATGCCGCGTTTCCGCTCCGTCCAGGAGTTCCGCGCGAGGAGTTGAAGTCCAAACTCGGATTGGAGGCCAGGGTCTTCGCTGCTTGCCTGGGGGCCTGGGCGGACGACGGGTTCCTGAGCGAGTCAGCCGGGGCCGTCGGCTTGACGGAGTACAGACCGACGCCGACGAGCGACGAGCAGGCGGCCATCGATCGGACCCTGAGGCGCGTGAATGCTGCTCGCTTTGCGCCTCCGTCGGCAAGAGACCTGGTCGATCAGGTTGGCGAGGAGGTCTTTGCGTTCCTGATCGCTTCGGGCGCGCTTGTGCCGGTATCAGCCGAAGTCGTCTTTGGCGCCGACGCCTATGCCGCGTTGGTCGAGGGCGTGCAGGACCTGTTGGCGCGTGAGGGGCAGGCGACCGTGGCGAAGATCCGCGACGAGTTCGATACCTCGCGCAAGTACATCCTGGCGTTGTTGGAGCACCTGGACGCGCTAGGCATTACGGTTCGTGCCGGAGATCTCCGGAAGCTAGGTCCCCGATCCGGGAAAAGCTAGAACTCCCGTCGGCGCCATCGGCCGCCGACCATCGTGGCGCGCGGCCGCAGCGCGGGGATCGACTCTTCAGGGCAGGTGAGTGGATCCTCGTCGAGCACAATCAAGTCAGCGTACGCACCAGGGCGGAGTGTGCCTTGTTGCCCGGCAACCCCGGCCAGGGCGGCAGGCTCACGGGTGAGCCCGTTCAGCGCCTGCTGGCGTGAGAGTCGCTCCTCAGGGATCCAGCCCTCGGGGCCGGGCGCGCCATCCCGGCGCCGGCGTGTGATCGCCGCATGCAGTCCCCAGAATGGGTTGGGGCTCTCGACCGGGGCGTCTGAGCCAAACACCAGGCGCGTCCTGGCCCGCTCGAGACTCCGCCACGCGTAGCTTGTCCGCGTTCGGCTCCCCCAGTAGCGCTCGGCCATCGGCATATCGGACGTGGCGTGGATCGGCTGCATCGAGGCGACCAACCCGAGCGCAGCCAGACGTGGCACGTCGTCGGGATGAAGCAGCTGGACGTGCTCGATCCGGCTGGGCATAGTCGGCAGATCAGCCCCGGGAAGGCGACGCTGCACATCGGTAAAGGCCTCCAGGACCTCATGGTTGGCCTTGTCGCCGATGGCGTGGATCGCCAGGGCGATCCCGGCGGGCAGTGCCTGGCGCGCGATCTCAAACAGGGATTCGCGATCCTGCAGGAGCGTGCCGCGGTTGTCGGGCTCGCCGTCGTAGGGCGCCAGCATCGCGGCGGTCCGAGGTCCAAGCGCGCCGTCGGCGAAGACCTTCACCGCGCCGAGCCTCAGCCAATCATCCCCGAATCCGGAGCGCAATCCGAGGGCCAGTGCTTCATCAAGCCGGTCGTGAGGAATGCTCTTCAGGACGCGCAGCCCCAACGATCCCCGCTCTCGCAGGATCTGAAGCGCGGCGAAGCACTCCGGTCCATCGAAGTCGTGCACTGCGGTGAGACCGAGTGACCAGAGGGTCTCCTGAACCGCTTCGATAGCGTGGACGATGTTCTCCATGGACGGAGCTGGGATCGCGGCCAAGACCAGGCGCATGGCGCCCTCGAGCAGTACGCCCGTCAGCTCACCATCCGGCGTGCGCAGCAGCCGCCCGTCCGGGGGATTGGCCGTGTCCCGATCGAGGCCGGCGAGGGACAATGCGGCCGAACTGGCCCAGCCGGCGTGCATGGACTTGGCGGTCAGGTAGACCGGATGGCTGGGGGCGATGGCGTCGAGGCTCCGGCGATCGGGGAACTCTCCCCACGAGTTCTGGTTCCAACCGTGGCCCAGAACCCATGTGCCTCTGGGTGTGGTCTCGGCTCGGGCTTGCACACGTGACAGGCACGCTTCGAGTGTGTCCGTCTCGCAGTCGATCCGCGCCAGGCTGAAGGCTAGGTGCTGAAGGTGAAGGTGGGAGTCGGTGAGGCCAGGGAGAACGCAGCGGCCGTGGAGAGCTGTCACCTCGGTCGCATTGCCGGCCAGGCGCATGATGGACTCGCTTGTCCCGGCGGCCAGGACTTTGCCATCGCGAATGGCAAGCGCCTGGACGACGCCCGCCTCGGGATCGAGCGTGTGAATCCAGCCGTCGGTGAGGACGTGGTCGGGCGCGGGGGAATCGCTCATGTCCCGGAGTCGTCCGCGGCGGATGCGAGCGGGTTGGTCAACGCGTGCAGAGTCCAGGCGCCCTCATCATCCATCTCGAGATGGGCATGCCCGCCGTTGGCGAAGGTGAAGCGTGGCGCCCGCCCGGGTGTGGGGGCTAGGCCGAGCATCGCGCGCAGCGCCGCATTCAGCAGCGCGCCATGCGAGACGATCAGGTAGCGGCCCGGCGGCCGGCGGACAACGGCTTGCACAGCACGGGCTACCCGAAGATACAGATCCCACGCGCCTTCGCCGTTTCCAAACACAGGAGCGAAAGGCAACGGCGGCTTGGGGCCCAACCGATCCTGGAACGATTCGATCGAGAGGCCCTGTCCACTGCCGAAGTCGCGCTCCATCCAGCTCGGCTCCAGTTCCAGATGGAGTCCCAAGCGTGTGGCAATCACCTCGGCCGTCTCGCGAGCAGGGAGCAGGGGGCTGGTGATGACTTGATCGAATAGCAGACCCTCGGAGAGCCACTCGCGAGCGACGCCCTCTGCCTGCTTGCGTCCAAGATCGGAGAGGGGGGAATCCATCTGTCCCTGGACGACGGCGGCGCGATTGGCCACGGACTCGCCGTGGCGGAGCAGGGTGAGGTGATGGCTCATGCCAGCCGCATAGACCGGGCGAGGAGCTCGATGGGGTGGACGACGGTGTGACCTGCGTGCTGCTCGATCCACCAGCGGCAGGTCTCCGAATCGCTAAGCACATAGTCCGCGCCGGACTCAGCCGTCTGGCGAAACAGCCCCTGGCCGACGGCCTGCGCCACGGCGAACTTCTCGTGCTTGAGCCCGTAGGTGCCGGCGATGCCGCAGCACTCGGACTGGGAGAGGACGATCTTCAAGCCCGGAATGCGGCGAAGAACGCGCAGCGCCGGCGTTCCCATGAAGTGGCTCTTGAGCTGGCAGGGAGGGTGATACAGAGCGGTCGCCTCGACGGGGGCGAAGTCGACGTGGTCAAGTGCGGCTTCGAGGCGCGTGGCCAGGAACTCGAAGATGTCGAAGGTGCCCTGCGCAACGGCGTCAGCGGCCTCGCCCCCGACTCCAAGGATGGTGCGGTAGTCGTGCTTGAGGGCCAGCGTGCACGATGTCGACGTCCCGACGATCGGTATGCCCGCCCTGGCATACGGGTGCAGCAGCCGGATGTTCGTGCTTGCCTGTCGGCGCGCCGCAGGAAAGAAGCCGTTGGACTGCAGGGGCAAGCCGCAGCAGCGTTGGGGCGGGAGGATCACGCTGCAGCCGAGCCGCTCCAGCACGGCGATGGCCTTCTCGCCCAGCTCGGGCTCGTAGTAGTTGGTGCTGCAGCCGTGGTAATAGGCGACGACGTTGGAGGCTTCCGCCGGCGGGCTGCTGACGCAGCGCTGGGACATCCGGGCTCGGAGTGTACGGCGGGCGAAGGGTGGCATGGGCGCATGGCGGTCGATGCGAAGCACCTTCTCCAACGCCCAACGCGCGGCGCCGATGCGCAGGATCGGGTTGACGATGGGTGCCGCCAGACTGCCGGCGAAGCCAAGCCACTCGGGACGCGAGATCACGTGGTCGCGCAGCGGGGGACGGTGCTCCTCCGTCAGGCGCGCCTTGGCCTGGATGTTGATCTCGGCGATAGCAACCCCGTGCGGGCAGACGCGTGTGCACGTCCCGCATCCGGAACACCAGGCGACGGAGGCATCCGGGGAAGGAAGGCGAGGGTGGCGAAATCGCTGGGCTTGCGGCCCCACGGCTTTGGGCCCAGGAAACAGGTCGGTTACGGCCGCCACCGGGCAGGCTGCCGTGCAGATGTTGCACTTCAGACACAGGTCGGCGGTAAGCGCAGGTGTGGGGTGAGTCACGGCAGGGCCGCTTCCACCGCCCGCCAGGCCGTAGACAGGGCCACCCCCTGGCGCGAGCCTTCATCGGTCCGTCGGGCGCCAGCCAGCAGGCCCCCGGCGGCATACAGGTTCGGGAGCAGCGGCTCGCCCCGATCGTCAAGAGGATGCATGCTGGCATCGACCCGCACCCCGAAGCTGGCGTAGGGCTGTGGATCAGCGGCATGCGGCGAGGTCCATGTCGCGCGGTTGGCATTGTGGACCACAGGCAGATCGAAGACGCTCTCGCGGATCAGGCCATTCTGTTGGGCAACAAGCCCGCCGTGGAGTAGGTCTCCGGTTGCCAGCAAGACGGCGCCGGCGTCATGCAGCTGCGGGCCACCGGCCGCCATGGCGACGACTCCGGATGCGCGCGCCGACGAGCCCCTGCCGTCGACGCGGCCGACGGCCTTGGCGCCCTCGAGCACGTCGACTCCCGCAGCCAGGCAAGCCTCTCGCAGGACAGTCTCGAGGCGCAGGCCGGGAACACACGGTGGCAGTGTCGGGATCTCGAAGACCGTGAGCTCGAGGGCTTCCTCGATCGCCTGCAGGACAACCGCATGGCGGCGCAAGCCCAATACCGCCGGCAGGCCGAGCTTGCGAACGCCAATCAGTTGCGGCTTCCAGGCACGGCAGGTTTCCTCGCGCCAATGCGGATCCTCGAACCGGCGAGCCAGGTCGGTGGCATACAGGTCACGCCGCGGGGCAGGCCCGGGGAGGGGGAGGTCCACCGTGGCAATCGAACGCTCGAGCCGATCTGCCAGGCGCCTCGAGGCCAGGGCGGCGTCGAAATCGCGGAAGCCGGTGAGGCCGGCAATCGTCATGGGCCCGTGCTCGGCCAGATCGGACCGGGCAAGCGAATGGGGAGCGAACGCCGCGGCGATCGTCTCACCGGCCGCGGTTGGCAGCAGCAGATTCGTGTCGAGGCTGCCGGAATACGGCAGGCTGGAGGCCTCAAGCAGATCGAAGAGTGCCTGAATGGCCCGGAAGACGGTGCCGACCCCCACGAGAGCGTAGGGATGGGGGAGTCTGGAGGAGGTGATCCCCAAGCGCGGGGACGCACCGGACGCCAGGTGCAGGCACCCGGACGAGAGCTCGAGGCCACCGCGTCCGTAGGCGATGAGTGTTGTGCGTGCGCCTCGCTTCGCTGCCAGCCAGGCCGCGAACAGGCCGGTCAATCCCTCGCCCACGACGACCAGATCGTTCACGGGGCCTCCGGGGCATCGGTGAGCCCAAGGAGCTCCGCAGCGATGCGGCGGCTGAACTCCAGCTGTCGCAGCGTGTGGCCCCATGCCAGCGGACGGAGGCCCCTCCAGCGTTCCTGCAGGAAGGCAGCCAGCCCGCCATCCATTGGCGGCGCGTCCAGCGTCCTGAGCGTGATGCCTGCGGCGCGGTAGCCGCAGAATGCCGCCTGACACGGTCCCATGCCGAGCCTCAGGTCGCGTCGCAGGTCGTCGAGGTCAGGTGCTTCGATGGCACCGAGGGCCACCTCAAGGTCGGGGCGAGTCACCAGCTCGCACTCGCAGATGACCTGCGGTGCGGGCGGATCGTGCGGGTGCTCAAGATGGCCCAGCCGGTGCGGAAGGCGGTGGTATGGGCGCCCGGTTGGCTCGAGGGGTGTGTCGGCGGTTCGACAGGGCGCTGCGACTCCCAGGCGCGGCGCGACGACCTGCATCACCTGCTCGGCCATCAGCCGGAATGTCGTCAGCTTGCCGCCGATCACGCTGACCAGTCCGGGGATGCCGTGGGTAACGCCATGGTCCAGGATCGTGTGGGCACGCGGCAGCTCGCGCGTTTCGGCTCCGGCCGCTGGCGCCGGACGGTAGAGCGGCCGGATGCCAGACCAGGCTCGCAGGGCGCGATGGGCGGCGATCCCTGGGACCAGCACTTCGGCCTCGGCCAGCAGGAGATCGACCTCCCAGGCTGCAATGGTCAGATCGTCAGGGGACTCAACGTGTTCGTCGGTCGTGCCGAGGATCGATACGGTCCCGATCGGAACCAGGATGTCGCCATCGGAGGGTGGCTTGCAGCGGTTGACGACGGTGTTGACCAGGCGCGAGGCCATCGCCACCATGGTGCCGCGCCCAAGAGCGATCGGAAGGTCGACGCCCGCCAACGCGGCGACGGTCTTTGCCCAGGGCCCGGCGGCGTTGACCACCAGATGTGCACCGACGTGCGTGCTTTCGCCGGAAGCGAGGTTAACGACCTCCGCCCCGACGACCGCACCAGCCTGCATCAGCAATCGATTGACCTTGTGTCGAAGCCAGACCTGCCCGCCGTGCGCGCGGATGGAGGTGCAGAGCAGGTGGAGCAGGTCAAACGAGTCGAGGGAGGCATCGCGCACCTGGAAGGCGCGCGCCAGACTGGGATTCAGCAGGGGCTCGCGTCGTAGGACTGCCGCCAGGTTGACTTCCTCAGCGGCGACGCCGGTCTGCTGGCAGGCGGCCACCCAGCGGTCGGGGAAATCCGCCGGATCGGCCGGCGCGGCGACGAACAAGCCTCCGGTGTTCTCGATCGTCGTCGGGGCCAGGCGGCGGAGGACTTCGTTCTCGCGTGCGCAGTCGGTTGCGGAGGGTGGATCCGAGAGGACGTAGCGTCCACCGGAGTGCAGCAGGCCGTGGTAGCGCCCGGAAGTCCCTTGTCCTACATCGGACTGCTCAACCAGGACGACCTTGATTCCCCGCAGGCAGGCGTCCCACGCGATGCCGAGGCCCGTTGCACCGCCGCCGATGACGAGGAGCTGCGTGGAGAGAGCGGGCATGGCAGGTGGATTGTCCCACAGACCCGACGGGTGTCAACGGCTGCCGCCGATAGGTGGCAATGTCGGCGCATCGGCGCGGCGTTCATAGCCAAGGTCCCGGACAAAGTCAATCGTCGTAGCTGCCTTCTGATAGCCAAGCGCCACATAGAACGCGTGCGCCGGTGTGCGAACAACGTCGGTGCGCAGCAGCAGTCGCGCGCGGCCCGACTGACGCGCCCAAGTTTCCGCCGCCGTGACCAGCATGCGGCCAATGCCCCGTCGGCGGTGGTCGGGGCGCACGATAATCGAAACGACCTCCGCGGTCTCGTCGGCGGCCAGATCGCGTGCAATGCGAAGATGGGCGAAGCCGAGCAGGAGCTCCGCCTCCACGGCCATGAGGATGCGGTCCTCGCGCGGCAGCAGTTCAAGCCGCCGGGCGATGGGGGCGGTCTCGCCGGAGAAGCCTTCGCCCTGCAGGAGCTCGGCGATCTGCGCCAGCAGCGCCTCGGGAGGGTGGGGAGTGCGTATGATCTGGACGGTCATGCGAATTGTCTCATTCCGGCGCAGCCCAGTGGCGGCTGCGCTCGACGGCGCGGTGCCACGCACCGAGCCGCGCGCCCCGCTCATCGGCCGACATCCGGGGCAGGTATTCGCGCTCGAGGCGCCAGCCCGCGGCGACCACATCGGGGGAGGTCCATACGCCGGTTGCCAGGCCGGCCAGATAGGCGGCGCCCAGGGCCGTTATTTCGGTGACGGCCGGACGCTGGACCGGCCTGCCGAGCAGGTCGGCCTGGAACTGCATCAGCAAGTCGTTGCGCGCCGCGCCTCCGTCGACGCGCAACGCTTCGACCGACCGGCCTGATTCGCGGGCCATCACTTCCAGCACATCGGAGCATTGAAAGGCGATGGACTCGAGCGCCGCACGGGCCAGGTGGCCGGCTGAGGAACCGCGGGTGAGTCCGACGATGGTTCCCCGTGCATAGGCATCCCAGTACGGGGCTCCAAGACCGACAAAGGCCGGCACGAAGTACACCCCGCCGCTGTCCGGGACGCTGGCGGCCAGTGGCTCGACCTCGGCGCTGGAGGAGAGCACGTGAAGCCCGTCGCGGAGCCACTGGACCACCGCACCGCCGATGAACACGCTGCCCTCCAGGCAGTAAGTTGTTGTGTACCCGCCGGCGGATGCCTTCAACTGCCAGCCAATGGTCGTGAGCAGTCCTTGCCGGGATGCAATCGCTTCGACACCTGTGTTCATCAGCATGAAGCAACCGGTGCCGAACGTGTTCTTGGCCGTCCCAGGTTCGAAGCACGCCTGGCCGAAGGTTGCCGCCTGCTGATCGCCGGCGATCCCCGCGATGGGAATCGCCGCTCCAAGGAGCGAGGCGTCCGCCTCGCCATATACCTGTGAGGAGGGCCTCACTTCGGGCAGGACGGCGCGCGGGATCGACAGGCGATCCAGGATCGTGTCATCCCAGGCGAGCGTGTGGATGTTGAAGAGCATCGTTCGCGAAGCGTTGGATGCGTCGGTCAGATGCAGCCGGCCACCGGTCAGGCGCCAGAGCAGGAACGTGTCGACCGTGCCGAAGGCCAGCTCGGCGCGCTCGGCGCGAGCCCGGGCGTCGGGGACATGGTCAAGCAGCCAGGCCAGCTTGGTGCCAGAGAAGTACGCATCGGCCACAAGCCCCGTTCGCTCGCGGATGACCTGGTCGAATCCTTCAGCTTTGAGCTGGTCGCAAAGCGGCGCAGTGCGGCGGCACTGCCAGACAATGGCGTTGTACACCGGCGCGCCGGTGCGGCGATCCCACAGCAGCGTTGTCTCCCGCTGATTGGTGATCCCGAGGGCGGCGATGCGCGCGGGTGCGACGCCAGACTGGGCGATTACCTCCCGGGCCGTGGCAAGCTGGCTCGACCAGATGGCCTCGGGATCATGTTCGACCCATCCGGGCTGAGGGTAGATCTGCGGGAATTCCTGCTGGGCGACGGAGGCAGGCGCGCCGCTCGAGTCGAACAGGATCGCGCGCGACGAGGTAGTTCCCTGGTCCAGCGCGAGGACGAACTCCTTCATCCAGCCTCCCGGGAGAACAGCTGTGACGAACCCCGCCTGCGCAGCGCCTCAGGGGGTCGCCTGCGCGGGGAGGAGACGCCGGAATGGCGGGCAGAGATCTGGCACGCAGACATTGTGATGCACGCGGCGAGATTGAGCAAGCGCTCCGACCTCCCCATAGGCGGCGCAGGGCCGAGAAGTGCGTCTTGGCCAATGGCTCCTCGTGTCTCACTTGGTCTGACGACGTACACCCGAAGTGCACCGGGAACTCGCGGAGTCTCTGCCCATCTGTCTCGAGGCTGCAATCGAGCTAGAATACGCATAGGCCGCGACGATCTCATCGTCTGGCTAGGATTCTGACGAGGAGAGAGAAGCATGGCACAGGGATCAGCATTCGGAAAGACGATTCTGATCGGCGATCAATTTGTGCTCGAAGAGGTGCCGGCCATTGTCTCGGCCATCGCCTTTGAGACCATAGCGGAAGTAGAGAGGATGGACGGAGAAGGCTGGGTGCTGGAAGACAATCGTGTCGAAGTGCCCGGCTACAAGGACAAGAAGAAGGAGCAGCAGGTCGCCTCCATCAACCGCATCCTCGAGGTGATGAACGTTGACGTCAGGAAGACTCCCATCCGAATCACGTATGGCGGCAGCTTGTTGGCAGGCAGCGGGGTTGGTGCCAGTGCGGCCAGCTGCGTTTCCCTGGCCAGAGCGTTGAACACCGAGTTCGGCATGGGCTACACCATCGAACAGATCAACCATGTGGGATGGGAGGGAGAGTTCGCCTATCACGGCATCCCCAGCGGGGTCGACAACACCGCCTCGACCTATGGTGGGCTGTTGCTCTACTGGGTCAAAGGTGAGGAGAAGCACTTCGAGAAGATCGCCTCCAAGAAGCCTCTCCATATCGTCTTGGGAAACAGCGGCGTCACCGCCAATACGGCCTTGTTGGATGACTACATTGCGGAGATGAAGGCCAAGGATCCCGTGGGGTTCAAGTCCCGCATGGAAGCCATCACAACCCAGGTGTTCGAAATGAAGTCCGCCCTCGAAACCGGCGATCTTGAGAAAGTCGGCGGGATCATGACGGCCAATCACGAGATCTTGATCGCAATGGGCCTCTCCCATGAGAAGCTGATCTACCTGTGCAATCTGGCACTGAGAATGGGCGCGTTGGGCGCCAAAGTCACCGGCGGCGGCAGGGGCGGCTACATAGACGCCCTGACAACTGGGAAGGGAATGCAGGAGGCCATTGCATCTGCTATGGAGGCCGAGGGGTACAAGGTCATTCGAACCACGATAGGCGTTTGACATGGGCAAAGAAGACTTCCCCAGAGAGATCCGCAACGGCATCAACCTGATGCGTGCTGCCGGCAATGAGGTTGCCCTGGTTCACCACAACGATGCCGACGGATTGGCCTCGGCGGCGATACTGCAGACTGCGTTCGCGCGGGCAGGTTTCTCGATCCACCGGATCTGCATCGAGCGCGTTCTTCCCCCTATTGTGGCCCGCATCCACGAGCAATTCCCCATGACGATCTTCTATGTGGACCTCGGGGCCAGGCGGCGCCTGCCATTTCGGAGGCCAACAAGGGCAGACGTACTACTTTTATCCTGGATCACCACCACCCTCACAGACCCACCGATCCCAGAGTCCTCAACATCGCCACCGAGTTCTTTGGGTTGTCCGGCGATATGGATATCTCGGCCTCCACGGCGGCCTACTTCTTCGCGCTTGAACTGGATGGTGCCAACCGCGATCTGGCGCATATCGCCGTTTTGGGCGCTGTGGGAGATGAGCTCGACCGCGAAGGATGCCTTGTCAAAGAGAACCGCGAGGCATTGCTGGATGCCGTCGAGCATGGCCAGGTGCGATTTGAAGCGAATGAGCAGGGCAAGGAGATCTACTCGCTCACCCTCTTTGGGGATGTAGTCCCGATGGCGCCGTTGGCGATCGCGGTGACGACGTTCGGAGGGGTAGGCTACTACGCGGACGGGCCTGACCTCGGCGTACGCGCATGTCTGGAAGGGCTCTTCCCCGAAGCGAAGCGCCGTCTCGAGGGGCTGCGCCAGACCCAGCAAACGGCCTACCAGGAGACCACGGGGCGGCTCAAGCGGGAGGGCTTCAACGAAACGAAGCACATTCAGTGGTTCACGGTGGGAGATAACTTCTCGCCCATGGGCGTCAAGATCATTGGGGAGTACTGCTGGGATATCCGCAATGAGAGCTTCGTCAATCCGGAGAAGTACATCGTCGGATTCCAGAACATGGCTCCGGAGGTACCGGGGGTTGGGTCCTTCGATTGGGCTCAGACGAAGGCGTCCATGCGACTGCCCACGCCTCTAGAGCACAAGATCCTGATCGACCGATCGATGCCCGGCCTAGCCTATCTGGTCCCCGAAGCAGCCGGGCAGGTGGGCGGGTCCATTGACGCGTGCCATGACTACACTGCAGCAACGATTGTCGACATAGGCAAGGAGCAGGCACTGGTCGCGGCGATGGAGCACCTGGTCCAGGCCGGGTTGTCGAAGTAGGGGGCAGGTTCGTTAGCGTCCTTGAGAGACTACGAGGATCTGGATGGGGCTGCCCATCTGAGAGACCATCGCGTGCGATCTCTGTCGCGCGCACAAGTGCTGCCGCCAACAAGACCACCCCCCGGCGTAGGGAGGGTGGGGGGCGGAAGCCCTGCGGATCTGTGCAGCCAGCTTCGGGTGTCCTTCACACAAGGGGTGAGGCCTTCATCGTATCTGGCACCGGAAGCCCAAGTAGGGTGAGGACCGTCGGCGCCAGCTGAAGCTGCGAGACGGTCTCAAGCGTGTTGCCTCTCCCGCCACCGGCGGGCGGCAGGACGTAGAGGGGCACCATGCGGACGTCCGGGGTCGTCCCTCCGTGCGAGTGGTCGGCCCCCATGCCGTGGTCGCCGGTCACGAGCACGGCATAGCCGCGCTGGCGCCACTCGGGGATCAGATTGGCCAGGATCACGTCCTGGACAATGGCGTGGTTGCGGTACTCGGGCGTGTCCGACCCCAACGTATCCCCCAGGTAGTCCATACCCATCGGATGGACAAGCAGGTAATCAGGGCTGTACTTCCGCACCAGCGACGCGCCGGCCAGGAACAGGTCCTGGTCAGGGTAGCTGTCCTCCATGTAGAAACGGCCGTGTTGGATCAGAAGCGACGGGTCGTCAACCTCACGGTCGTCCACCGGGTCGAAGGGGGCGCGGTCGTACAGTTCGGAGAACCAGTAGTGGGCCGCAGCTGAAGTCGTGCGGCCGTTCTGGACGGCGATCTCGAAGACATTCGGGACCGAAGAGCGGCGCACGATCTGATTGCTGACGACCCCGTGCTCCGTCACGGACAGCCCGGTGTGTACGGTCTCGTACATCGGGCGCGAAAGCGTCGGCAGCTCGCCGCGCACACTGTAGCGGGTCCCCTGCCCGGTCTCGATTAGGTGCTCGAGGAAGCCCATCCGCTCGGCGGCGATATCGTCACGCAGCGCGTCGGAAAAAACCAGTACGACTTTCATGGGCACACGCTCCCATCCTTCGTTGATCGGCGCGATCAGGATTCTCCCACACCGGCGTGGATCGTCAAGCCATCGATTGTCATCGACCAGGCGCAGGGAGGCGGGATCGGGTCACGCACGCGCCAGCGCCGATGCCGGCCGCCGGCGTCGACCCGCAGACCGGGACATTCGTCCCGATCCACGCCAGCCGGGAAGGTCACAACCGTCTCGCGGACGGAGGTAGCGTCGAGCCCCGGCGCCCGCGGAGCATCTCCGCCGTGGGGCGATGGTACGCCAGGAACACGCGTGTGCCCATGTCGAGCGGGCCGTGATCGGCGGTCTCTTCCGACAGACCGCACAGCGGCGGCATGTCGGCCGCCCCGGGCGGCGGGGGCGGCGAGGGACGTTGCGTCGCAACTCTCGATTGCGCCGACCGTCCTGCGCCTGGTGGGATTGAAGGTGCCCGGCTCAATGCAGGCGCCAGCGCTGCGGTTCTAGGGGTCGTCTGCCGTGAGCTTCACGCGCGCGTTGGCAAAGTCGGGCGTGCCACGCAGGAATGCATCTCCGGAGACTGTCTGCCGTCCAGCAGGCTGAACGAGGTCCAGGACCAGCAACCCTCGAGCGGTGCCAATCGCTGGGAAGGTTCCCCGCCGTGTGACGGCGCCGATGGCTGCTCCGGGGGCGTCGGACACATTGGCGCGCAGGACCGCAAGACGGCGGCCGTCCCATTCAAGAAACGTGCCAGGCCACGGATCGAAGGCGCGAACCTGCCGCTCCAGTTCTTCCGCCGGACGGCTGAAATCGAGACGCCCGTCCTCTTTGCGCAGCAGGGGCGCGTAGGTGGCCTGGGCTTCATCCTGCGGGACGGGCTCGAGGGCGCCTGCGAAGTATGCCGGCAGCGTCTCCAGGAGGAGCGAGGCACCGAGGCCTGCCAGACGCGCCAACAGGCTTCCACCCGTATCGGAAGGGCTGATCGGTGTTGCCTTGTGTGCCAGCACGGGTCCTGTGTCCATGCCGATGTCCATTCTCATGAGCGTGACACCCGTCTCCGGATCGCCGGCGCGGATGGCTGCCGGGACGGGTGACGCGCCGCGCCAGCGGGGGAGCAGGGAGGCATGGACGTTCAGACAGCCGTGGGTCGGCAGATCAAGCACTTCGGCTCGAAGGATCTGCCCGAATGCTGCGACGACGATCAGATCGGGATTCCATGCCGCTAGAGCAGCGGTCGCCTCCGGCGCTCTAAGGCGCGGCGGTTGGAGGATTGGGACGCCTAGCCGAAGGGCGGCCTGCTTGACCGGAGGGGACGCGAGCACCCGACCGCGGCCAGCCGGCCGGTCTGGTTGGGTCAGGACGCCGACGAGCGCGTACCTCGAAGCCAGCGCCTCCAGTGTGGGCAGGGCGAAGTCGGGCGAACCCAGGAACACGACCCGCATGGCCCAATGGTAGCATGGAGCACCCTGACGTCCGGCAGCCTGTTCCCAGGGGCGCAACCCTCGCCACGGCTTGGTGTTGTAAACAAGGGTTGCGCCACTGCCAAGGCGGACTACAATACAGCCTGTGCATGTACCGGCGCGTCCCCACCTTCGGCCCGAATGGATAAGGAGGAGAGGAAACATGACTGACCAATCCGGAAGCTCCGTGACCAGTGACGACAAGCTGTGGTCGGCGCTCGGCTATCCGATCCCGCTGATCGCCATCATCGTCCTGCTGATGGAGGAGAAGAAGGCCCGTCCCTTCATCAAGTTCCATGCCGTGCAGTCGCTCATCTTGTGGGCTGTGCTAATCGTCCTTATGTTTGTGCTGACAGTCACAGTCATCGGTGCCATCTGTGCTCCGTTTCTGTGGCTTGTGAGCCTATGGCCGGCGTACGATTCCTACAAGGGCAACCTGACCGAGATTCCCGTCATCACCAAGTTCATGAAGAACCAGGGCTGGGCCTAGTCCTGACGCGCGTTCATCAAGGGGCCCGCTCGCTGCGGGCCCCTTGACGTGCGTCTCCGCGCCTGCGCCTGTTGACTCTTCCCCCGCGCGCGGCGCTGGAAACCCCTGTTGAACAAGCGGTGGATCCTGCCGGAGCCTGTGCCGGCCGAGGCCGCTGTCGAGCTCGGGGCCTATTCGCCCATCGAGCGAGCGGTGCTCTGGCGCCGCGGTGTGGGAACCCGCTCACAGGCCGAGGCCTACTTTGGTGTGCCTCTGGGAACGTACGATCCCTTTGCCCTGCGGGGCATGGATCAGGCGGTGGCGCGCATCCGGGCCGCTGTGGAGTCCCGGGAAGCCATCACGGTATACGGCGACTACGATGCCGATGGGCTCACCGCCACCGCGCTCCTGGTCTCCTACCTGCGACGGGCAGGCGGCGTAGTCACCCACTTCATCCCCAATCGGTATCGGGAAGGCTACGGCTTGACGGAGGAAGCTCTGCGGACACTGGCGGCGCAAGGGGCGCGGCTGGTAATCACTGTCGATTGCGGGGCACGTTCAGTGGCGGAAGCAGGCGCGGCACGCCTGGCCGGGCTCGACCTTGTGATCACGGATCACCATGCGCCGGGTGACGTCTTGCCAGAGTGTCTGGCGATGGTCAATCCAAAACAGCCGGGAGACGGCTACCCGTTCGACGACCTGAGCGGCGTGGGATTGGCCTACAAGCTGACGCAGGCGCTGGCCACCGCCTTGCACGGCCCAGACCCGGACGAGAACCTGGATCTGGTCGCCATCGGCACCATCGCCGACCTGGTTCCGCTCCGCGGCGAGAACCGGACTCTGACACGCCAGGGGCTTGTCCACATTCGGACGGCGGCTCGACCTGGGCTCAGGGCGCTGATGGCCGTGTCAGGGATTCAGCCGGCCAACGTGCGCGCTTCGAATGTCGGATTTGGCATCGCCCCGCGCCTGAATGCGGCGGGCCGGCTTGACTCCGCTGAGGCCGCCTACCAGCTGCTGATGACCGACGTGGAGGCAGATGCGGAGGCGCTGGCGCAGTCCCTGGACAGCTCCAACCGTGACCGGCGCCAGGCTACGGGTGTGCTTGTGGACCAGGCGCGTGCGCTGGCGACCGAAGCCGGGAACCAGCACCTGATCTTCGCCGCCCATGCCGATTTCCGGGAAGGTCTGGCGGGGCTTGTGGCTGCACGGCTGGTCGAAGAGCGCTACCGGCCGGTCGTCATCGCGCATCTCGGGGAGACGGAGGCGCGCGGCTCCGCCCGCAGCATTCCTGGCTTCCACATTACCCGCGCCCTGGACGAGTGCGCCGATCTGCTCGTGCGGTACGGTGGCCATGCCGCCGCCGCCGGCTTTACCGTCGAGAGCGCGAACGTGGGAGACCTGGCCGCACGGCTTCAGGAGATTGCGCGACGAGAGCTGGGCGAGGCGGAGCTGTCGCCAGCTATCGGCATCGACGCTCTGGCAACGCCCGCCGAGCTAGGCTGGAGGCTTGTCGAGTTCAGCGAATCACTGGAGCCGTGCGGGTTTGGGAACGAGGCGCCCGTGTTTGCCGCCCGCGGGCTGCGCGTGCGCTCGGCGCGCGCCGTCGGGTCGGAGGCGAAGCATCTGAAGCTGACGCTGGGCGTGGACGGCGGAGGCGGCGCCTGGGATGCGATCGGCTTCGGGCTAGGCAGCCTGGCCGCCGGGCTTCCCGGTCGGATCGATGCCGCATTCCGCGTCGAGCGCAATTCATGGGGCGGCTACGACAGCCTGCAGCTCAACCTGGTGGACCTGCGTCCCGAGTCGGCGGGTGACGGGCGGGCTAGTCCATGAAGCGGTACTTGAGCAGCGTCCACACAGCTGCGAAGGCGTCCTTCAATCCGATCTTCTTCCCCTCGTTGTACTCACGCGGATTGAACGAGATGGGTACCTCGAAGATGCGCACACGGCGCTTGAGGAGCTTGGCCGTGATCTCCGGTTCGAAGTCGAAGCGCCGGCAGCGGAGCGGGATGGACTGGATGATCTCGCGGCGAAACAGCTTGTAGCCGGTCTCCATGTCGGACAGGATGCTGTTGTACAGAAGGTTGGTCATCAGGGTGAGCAGCTGATTGGCCACCATGTGCCAGAACATGGTCGTCCGGCGGGGCCCGCCGAGGAAGCGCGAGCCGAAGACTACCTGGGCCCTGCCGTCCTGGATGGGGCCCAGCAGGGCGGGGTAATCCCGCGGGTCGTACTCCAGGTCCGCGTCCTGGATGAGGACGAGATCCTGGGTCGCGGCGCGGATGCCGGTCTGGATGGCGGCGCCTTTGCCGCGGTTGCGTTCGTGCAGGATCAGTTTCAGGTGCGGGTGTTGCGGCGCCAGGCGCTGCAGGACGTCCCGGGTGCCGTCATTGGACCCGTCGTCGACGACGACGATCTCGGTGGCGAGGCGCGTGGCCTCCACCCGGTCGAGGATCATCTCGATCGTGGCTTTCTCGTTGTAGACCGGCATGACAACCGTCAGGCTCATGGGGCGGATTGTAGCCCCTCGGCGTCCGGGCGACAACCGCCGCTTGCCCAGCGTGGAGGGCAAGGTATAATCCGCGCTAAAGTGCCCCTGCAGGGATTTCGCGCGAAGTCCCATCGGGCGCGCCCAGGTGGTCCCGACGGGCGTTGAAGGGCACGGGAGGACAGCATGTCGTTGCCACGCACGCCCGGTAGGGGGACCTTCGCAGCAGACGGGAGCACGACGTCCAACCTGCGCTTCGTCCCGGCCCCCATTAGCCGGGTTGAGGACACGGGCCTGTCGGAGCTCTGGCTGCAGGACCTAGCCCTCAAGATCCTCTACTTCCGGGGCTACCAGACGGGGTTCAAGGTCGCCGAAGCCTTGACGCTGCCGTTTGCCGGCATGGTCGACCAGTTGCTGGAGGCGCTAAAGCGGGAGAAGTACGTCGAGGTCAAGACGCAGGTGGGCTTCGGCGAAGGTTCGTATCAGTACGCGATCACCGGCGCCGGCATCGCGCGCGCTCGGGAGGCCTTGGAGCGAAGCCAGTACGCCGGCCCCGCGCCGGTCCCGATCGCCGTGTACAACGACTCGATCCGTCGCCAAGCACGCGGCCGCCCGAGCGTTCACCCGCGTCTGATGCGGCAGGCGCTGAGCGACCTGGTTCTCTCCGAGAAGACCTTCAACCGCGTCGGCCCGGCGGTCAACTCTGGAACCTCGCTCTTCCTCTACGGTCCTCCCGGAAACGGCAAGACGAGCATCGCCCGCGCCATCGGGGCGATGATCCTTCAGGAAGACATGTACATCCCCTATGCCATTGACATCGATGGACAGGTGGTCAAGTTGTACGACTCGGTCAACCACGTCCTGGCGGCGGACGAGGACGCGTCGGCATCCGGCACCGGCGGGTTGAAGCCGGGGGCCAAGCGCGACCCGCGCTGGGTCAAGATCAAGCGCCCGTTTGTCGTCGTGGGCGGCGAGTTGGTGATGGCCGGCCTGGACCTGGTGTTCGACGATGTGAACAAGTTCTATGAGGCGCCCTTCCAGGTGAAGGCCAACGGCGGCGTCTTCCTGATCGACGACTTCGGCCGTCAGCAGGTCCGGCCGCGCGATCTCCTCAATCGCTGGATCGTGCCTCTGGAGAACCGCATCGATTACCTGACGCTGCATACCGGGCGCAAGATCGAGGTGCCGTTCGACGTGATGGTGGTGTTCTCGACCAACCTCCCGCCGCGCGATCTGGTGGACGAGGCCTTCCTGCGCCGGCTGCGGCACAAGATCGAGGTCGGCGATCCATCCTACGAGGACTTCCGCGGCATCTTCAAGCGCGTGTCGGAGGGGAAGGGCGTGGCGTACTCGGACCGCGGCCTGGCGTACATGCTCCAGGAGTGGTACATCAAGCGCAATCGCAAGATGCGCGCCTCGCACCCGCGCGACATCTGCGACCAGATCCTGGATATCTCGCGCTACATGAATGTCGAGCCGGCAATGACCAAGGACCTTCTGGACCGGGCGGCGGAGGCATATTTCGTTGAGCTCTAGCCCCTCGGAGTGGTGGGAGCGGGGCCCACTGGTCATCGCCCACCGCGGCGCCTCGCGCTGTGCGCCCGAGAACACGCTCCCGGCCTTCCGCCTGGCAGCCGACATGGGCGCCGAGGCGATCGAGCTGGACGCCAGGCTGACGGCCGACGGCGCCGTCGTCGTTCACCACGATCAGATGTTGGACCGGACAACAACCGGCACCGGCCGGCTGGCGCAGTGCATGCGGCAGGAGTTGCAGTCGCTCGACGCGGGCGCTAAGTTCGGCGCAGCGTTCGCCGGCGAGCGCATCCCGACTCTCGACGAGGTCTTCGAGGCTGTCGGTGGCCGGGTCCTGATCAACGTCGAGCTGAAGAACTACGAGACTGCCTTCGACCGCCTGGTCCCGGCCGTTGTAGCGCTGGTTCGGTCTCACGGATTGCAGAGGCGGGTCCTCCTGTCGTGCTTCAGCCCCCTGTCCCTGTGGACGGCGTTTCTGCTCGCTCCCGAGATCCCGCGCGGATTACTGCTCTATGCCGGTCAGCCGCGCTGGATGCTGTCCCTCTTCCCCCGCATCACGCCCTGTGAGGCACACCACCCGCAGGATGCCATGACCGACCCGCGCACGATGGCCGTCCAGCACGGGCGCGGGCGGCGGGTGAACGTGTGGACCGTCAATGATGCGGGACGCATGCGCGATCTCCTGGTGCAGGGCTGTGACGGGCTGATCACGGATGTCCCTGACCTCGCGCGGCAGGCCGTTCTGGATGTCGTCGCCGCGGGTTGACCGGGCCGCCATCGAGGCGGCGCGGCTGCGGCTGCGGGGCCGCGTCAAAGCGACGCCCTTGTTCCAAGATGCAAGCAGCGGACTCTGGCTTAAGTGCGAACACGAGCAGATCACCGGCTCGTTCAAGCTGCGCGGCGCGCTAAACCGCGCCCTGCAGCTGACCCTCGAGGAACGCCTGCGCGGGTTGGTCGCCGCCTCTGCAGGGAACCACGGTCAAGGCGTGGCGTACGCCGCCAGGCTGTTGGAGACCCGGGCGACGATCGTCGTCCCAACGGGCGCCGTGGGCCGGAAGATCGATACGATCCGCGCCCTGGGGGCAGAGGTGGTTGCGGTTGACGGAGGCTATGCTGCGGCGGAAGCCGAAGGCCGGCGATGGGCTCACGCGCGCCACGCGGTCTGGATCTCCCCCTACAATGACACGCAGGTCGTTGCGGGGCAGGGGACAATCGGCCTCGAGATCGAGGCGCAATGGGAGGCATGGCCTGCGTCTGGCGGAGCAGAGGTGTTTGTCCCGGTCGGGGGAGGAGGACTGATATCTGGCATCGGGGCAGCATTGGCGACTCTGTGGCCGAAGGTTCGGGTGATCGGTGTGCTCCCGGAGCACTCAGCGTACCTGCATGCCTACTTCCATTCCGGCTCGATGACCCAGGTGGTCGAACAGCCGACGCTGGCGGACGGCCTGGCCGGAGCCGTCGAGGCGGATTCAATCACCTTGCCTCTGGTCCGTACGCTGGTGGATGACATGATTCTGGTCTCCGAGGACGAAATCCGCAACGCGCTGTCCTGGGCCTGGCGCCGAGGACAGGTAATCGAGCCGTCGGCCGCCGTCGCGCTCGCCGGCGCGCTGCGCTCACAGGCGAAGGCTCGCTTGGCGATCTTAAGCGGAGGCAATGTCGATCCGCAGCTGTGGGAAGACGTGGGCCGGCATGCCTAGGCGCGAGCTCGGCGGCGCATTCACGGTGGACGAGCTGATGGTGACCTGCATCGCGCGCCAGGTCATCGACGGCGAGATCCTGGCTCAAGGTCTGGCGACTCCACTCGTTGCCGCGGGCTATCTTCTGGCGTGGAAGACGCACGCGCCCAACGTGGGGTTTGCCTCGGCCATCGGGCAGAGCCTGTGCCAGGAGGGAGCGCCACTCGGCCTGGCGACGATTGAGTCGCTGTGGCTGGATCGAGCCGTGGTGACCTACGGCTTTGTCTCCGCCGCAGTGGACATGCTTCCATGGGTCCGCCCCAAGGAGTTCTTCCGCCCCGGCCAGGTGGACGCTGCGGGGAACTTCAACAATGTGGCCTTCGGGGCGGACGTGCGCCGGCCGCGCATGCGGCTCCCGGGGACGGGTGGCATCCCGGATGTCACGCCGGTGCTGAGCAACATCTGTCTGTACGTGCCGCGTCACTCGCGGGTAACCTTCGTGGAGCGCGTCGACATCCGCTCCGGCCTGGGGCACGACCCAAGCAGGCGGCGCGGCTCCGGCGCGCGCTACCTGGTTTCAGACCTGGGACAGTTCGACTTCGCCGACGGGCGGCTTCGTCTGACGCACATCCACCCGGGTGTGACACCTGAGCTGGTCCGTGCCAAATCGGGCTGTCGAGTCGAGGTGGCCCACGGCCTGCGCACGACGGAGCCACCGACCGCCGAAGAGTTGCGGCTGCTGCGCGAGGACATCGATCCACTTGGGATTCGCCGGCTCGAGTTCCTCAGTGGCGCTGAGCGCCGGCTGGCTCTGGCTGAGATCCTGCGGATGGAAGCGCGGCCGTCTGCGACGGCTCTCTCCTGATTCGCCGCACGGTCAAGGGTATACTCATGACATGGGACGCGGCCTGCTTCTTCGGCTGACGAGCTTCGTGCTCGCGCTGGCACTGGTAGGCTGGTCGGTCGCGCCCGCTTCTCCCTCGGCAGATACGGCTTCCCAGATCCTGGCAGGGCTCACGCCGGCGCAACGGGTCGGCCAGTTGTTCCTGGTCACCTTCCAGGGCCACACACTCAACCCCGAGTCGCCGCTACTCGAGCTTGCTCGTGACGGGCTGATCTCGGGCGTCCTGCTGTCGACGCGCAACGGCAACTTCGGGACGCAGGCGGATGGTACGCCTGGCATCCGCGCGCTTGTGACGTCGCTGCAGCCGGAGGCGGCGGCAGGCCAACCACAGCCGACGCCCACCACAGAGACGCCCGAGACTGAAACCGGTCGCTCTGTGCCCGGGATCCCGCTCCTTGTTGCGGCAGCCTACGAAGGTGATGGAGGATCGTGGTCGTCGCTGGCGCCCGGCTATCCGGATACGCCATCTCAGATGGCGCTCGGGGCGACTTGGGATCGCGAGCTAAGCCGTCAGGTCGCTACGGAGTTGGGGCGAAGGCTGGAGCAGATGGGAATCAACCTGCTCCTGGGTCCCTCGCTCGACATCCTGGGGGATCCTCGGCTCGGGGGACCAGACGACCTCGGTGTCCGGTCATTCGGCGGTGATCCGTACTGGGTCGGCGCCCTGGGCGAGGCGTTCGTCGAAGGCATTCACGCCGGCTCGGGCGGCCGCGTCGGTGTGATCGTGACGCACTTCCCCGGGCTGGGGGCTAGCGATCGGCCCGCGGCGCAGGAGATCGCCACCGTACGCCGCACGCTGGATCAACTGCAAGGGTTCGAGCTGCAGCCGTTTGCCACTGTGGCCGCCCAGTTGGCGGGGCAGGCTGCCGGTATCGCCGACGGCATGTTGATGGCCCACATCCGCTACCAGGGCCTGCAGGGCAACATCCGCGACACGACCCGACCGGTCAGCCTCGACGCCGAGGCCTTCGGGCAGTTGATGCAGGCTGACCCGCTGGCCAGCTGGCGCGCCGGGGGCGGGGTGATGGTGAGCGAGTCCCTGGGATCGCCTGCGATCCGGCGGTTTGTCGACCCCTCGGGGACGACGTTCAATGCGCCGCTTGTGGCACGCGATGCGTTCCTGGCGGGGAATGATCTCCTGTTGCTGGACAACATCCGGTCGAGCGCCGACTCGGATGAGTGGACGACGATCCGCGCGACGCTCCAGGCTTTCGAGCAGCGTTATGCGGACGATCCCATCTTCGCACAGCGCGTCGACGAGTCCGCCCTGCGCGTCCTTGAGCTCAAGCTCCGCCTTTACGGGGGGAGCTTCGAGTCTGCAACAGTACCTCGCCTCGCGGACGGCGGTGATGCGCTGGTGCAGGACAGCGACCTGGCTCTGGGCGTCGCCCGCGCAGCGGCCACGCTGATCAGCCCAACCGCCGCGGACCTACGTGCCCGGCTGGGGGAGGGCCCCCGCATTGAAGACCGCTTGGTGTTCTTCACCGACACGCGCCGAGCCACGCCCTGTACCGGCTGTGAGCCAGTGCCGGGCGTCGACCCCGGTGCCCTACAAGAGGCCGTCCTGGGCTTGTATGGCGGCGGGGGCGGAGTGGGGCAAGTTCGTCCCTGGAACCTGACGTCGTACGCAACGGCCGACCTTGCGGCCTACCTGGGGAAGATCCCGCCAAGCGATCCTGCAAACCCAATCAAGAAGGGCGAAGAGGTCGGGAAGGCACTCGGAGCGGCGGACTGGCTGGTGTTCGTCGTCGAACGCGAGCGTCCGGAAGAGTTCGGCAGCGACGCCCTGAAGCTCCTACTGAACAGCCGCCCCGACCTGATCGTCGGCAAGAGGCTCGTGGTGTTCGCGCTGAACGTGCCCTACGACCTGGATGCAACGGATGTCAGCAAGGTCGATGCGCTGTATGCCCTCTACAGTCGAGGGCCGGCGTTTCTGGACGTGGCGGCGCGCCTGCTCTTCCAAGAACTGCCGGCGACGGGCGCATCTCCGGTGAGTGTGCCAGCCGTGGGATACGACCTGATCGAGGCGCTCTCGCCAGATGCGGATCAGGTAATCGGCCTTTCGGTCTCGCTTGCAGGGCCGCGGGCTGGGACGCCCGGGGCCGAAGGCTTCCGCGTGAATGATGCTATTCGGGTGACCACGGATGTGATCCTCGACGTCAATGGCCATGCCGTCCCGGATCGGACACCGGTGGAGTTTGTCCTGGGATACCCGGGAGAGCTGCCATCCAGTGTGGAAGTGGCAGCCACGGGCGGCGTTGCCAGCATGGACCTGGATCTGTCTCGGCTTGGATTGCTGACCATCGCTGCGCGCAGCGATCCGGCGCGTGTCTCAAGCGTTGTGCAGCTCAACGTCCAGGAAGACGTCACCGCCTTTGTGACGGTGATCGCCCCGACGGCCGTGCCGTCGCTGACCGCACCTCCTGCCGAAGGCACCGTGACGCCGCCGACGAGTACGCCTGAGCCAGGCGGAGGCGGGACCGCGCCGCCGAGCTTTGGAGGCCTGGACGGGCTTCTCATCGGCTTGCTGGGGGCGGCAGGCGTGTCGTACGGCGCCTACTGGCTGGGTGGGCGCCACGGTCTGCGCCGCGGCGAGCCCGTCCGCGCGGCGTTGCTGGCGTTGGTCAGCGCGCTGCTCGGCTACAACTACGTGGGTCTGCAACTGCCCGGATCCGTTGCGTTTACCCAGGCGCTTGGCTCGTGGGCCGGGGGCGGAGCGGCCTTGGCCGGGGGATTGCTGGGGCTGGGCGCGTGGGAGCTGTGGCTGGCCGCGGGGCGCCGCGACGACCGCGGCTAGACGAAGCTGACGACGGCGGCGAGAAGGATCAGGCCCGCCGCGGCCGCAGCCAGGACCTGGTCTACCGGTTCGGCCTCCACCCATCTCCGGCGCCACTCCCCCGAGGCAACTTGCGTGCGGATCGGCGCATCCGGACGGAGGGCGTCGCGCAGGTGCTGCGTATCTGGGGGGCGGTCGTCGGGATGAAGTGCCAGCGCCCACAGCAATGCCGCTTCGACGTGGGGCGGAAGCTCAGGACACAGCTGGCGGGGTGGGGTCAGGGCTTCGGGCCGCAGGAAGCGCTGCTTGGCTTCCGCAGGCGGATGGCCGGTGAGCAAGTGGTAGAGTGTCGCCCCCAGACTGAAGAGATCCGTGCGCGGGTCGGTGTGGCCGCTGTCGCCGCCGTACTGCTCAAGGGGCGTATACAGCGCGGTTCCTCGCCCCTGGATGACCGTTACCGTCATCTCATCGGGCACCATGGTCTTGACCAGCCCAAAATCGACCAACTTGATCAGGCCCGTCGGCGTGAGCTTCAGGTTGCTCGGCTTGATGTCGCGATGGACCACCGGCGGATCCTGGGAGTGCAGGTACGCCAACGCGTCGAGGATTTGAGACGACCAGCGCAGGACCTCGGTATAGGGAAGGCGTTCGCCGCGCGCGGACGCTTGGTCGACGAGCCGTTTGAGGTCCTGCCCCGGCACGAAGTCCATGACCAGGTAGTCGCGCAGGTCGTCGGAGAAATAGTCGGAGACCTTGGGGAGATTCGGATGGTCGAGGCGGGCGAGGACAGACGCCTCACGAAAGAACTGGTCTCGGGCTTCGTGGCGCAGCGCCTCGGTAAGGCCTGGGTCGTGCTCGACTTGCTTGACGGCGCACATCCGCCCAGGCAAGCGCTGATCCTCGGCGACGTAAATCGACCCCATCCCGCCGCGGGCGAGGAGTTGGCGGATCGCGTAGCGCTCACGCAGCACGAGGCCGGGCGGAAGCGGCTCGGGCACGTCAGTCCTCACAAGGGAAGGGGCCAGGCGGGAAAGCCGCGGCGTGGACCGCTTCCCTTCGCACGGTCCCGGCAGAATCCCGCGGCCTGATTATACTCACGTTGCGGAGGGAACGGCGACGTGGCTACGGTGGAGCGGTGGAGTGAGGTCCCCGTCCTGATTGGCCAGGAGGGCCTGCTGCGGGGCGGGCGCTGGCCGCTGACCCGCGATGGGTTGTTGATCGGGCGCGGCTCCGACTGCGACGTCGTGGTCGCCGATCGACAGGTATCTCGCCATCATGCCCGCATCCGCATCGGCGGCGAGGGCGTGTTTACGCTGGAGGATCTGCAGAGCAAGAACGGGACGCACGTGAATGGGGTTGCACTGCAGGCGCCCTACCGCCTGGTGGACGGCGATGTGATCCAGGTCGCGCTGGCGGCCAAACTGCTCTTTGTCGGGACTGAGGCGACGATGCCGCTGAGCCCGGAGGGGGCAGCCGGACTGGGCCCGGGCCGGCTGCGGATTGACCCCCAAGCGCATCGTGTCTGGGTCGCCGAACACGAGCTTGAGCCCCCGCTCTCGCCGCCGCAGTATCGGCTGCTGGAACTGCTGGTTGCGCGCACCGGCCGGGTCGTGCGCCGCGATGAGATCGTCGCCACGGTTTGGCAGGGCAGCGAGAGCGAGGGGATCTCGGAGCAAGCGATCGACGCGCTGGTGCGCCGGCTGCGCGAGCGACTGGCGGAAGTGGACCCGGGGTTACCGTACCTGGTGACGATCCGCGGTCATGGGTTCCGTCTGGATAACCCCGGGTGACGCGTGATGCGCACTGTGAGGGATGGGCTGCGCCCGCCGGATGGCGGGCGCAGTTGGTGGAGATGGCGGGAATCGAACCCGCGTCCGGGGGTTTCGATCGTCAGGCGTCTACAGGCGTAGCCGGTGCTTGGTTCTCACCGCCAGGCGATCGACCGGCCGATCGGCCCTGGCGGCCAGCCACTCAGGCCCGAAAGCCTGGCTTGAGCGCCCGTCGTGGCCCGGGCGCAGCACCCTGCCCATTGGTCGCCGATCTCCGTAACCGGGCAAGGGAGGTGCGGAGGGGCGGGCCCCTGTGACGGGGCCGGGCTCAGCGATCGCGGGGTTTAGGCCGCGAGCGGGAGAGCCGCGTAGTTTGTGCGCGTGGCACTTGTTTGTGCGCTGAGTTTACGAGGTCGGCGCCTCTCGGCCTGCAGCCTGCGATACTCCGCCTCCGTCGAAACCATTCATCCCCGCGGCATCATCGTACCACGCGCATCGCCGAACAGACTGCGCATAGCCACTAACCTCGCCGTCTCCCACACAATCCCCATCTCCCTAATACACATAAGGCTACGCGCATCGGTCACCAGGCAGCCGCGCTGCTCGTCGCAATCCCGGCCTGCTGGCCAACGAGCTTGTACATCGTCATCTCACCAATGGGCTCGCCAAGAATGCCATCGTGTATTGCCCAGCTGCGACCGCGGATGCTGCCAGCGAAGGATGGTTGGCGGAACGGGGAGGTGCCGTCGAGCAGGCGGCTGAGCGCGCCGCCCTCGGCGAACCCCCCGTCGATCTCTTCCATGCGCTTCCTTCCGCGTTGGTAATTGAAGCCGTAGCCCTCAAACAGAATGGCGTTGTGGTAATGCAGCGGCTCGACATAGTACATGGACTGGCCGAGCGAATCCACGAACTCCTCGAACGCAAGGATCGAGTGCCGGAGCGTACGCAGCCCGCGGTGCACCTGGCCGGGGGCCAAACCGGCGCGGCAGGCCTCCGCCTCGGCCGCCAGGTTCCGCCGAACGCTCCCAAACTCCGTCGGCGTGCCGTCGGGCATCCGGTCAACGTCGAATCGTGGCGAGTCGGGGTCGTTGACGATGTAGAGCAGGACATGGACCTGTCCCATGACCGTATCCGTCAGGTGGGCGTACAGGAGGGGATCGGGATCACTCGCCCGGCGGCGCAATGCGAGCACGACATCGGTGGCGCCCGAAGCGCAGCGCAGGTCAAGCAACCGGCCTCCATCGGCGTCGCGAAAATCGGTTGGGATACTGAACTGCCGCATCAGCGCGTCAGGAATGAAGCGGGTGTACAGCGCTTCCTTGACCGGCTGGGGGAGGTGGTTGACGGACCCGATCGAGCGCGGGGTCGTCATCAGTCCCTGCGCCGCCCGAGGGCTCGTTCCATCTCGCGCCGGGCATCACGTGCCGCGACCGCCTGGCGCTTGTCGTAGGTGCGCTTGCCGCGCGCCAGCGCCAGCTCCAGCTTCGCTCGCCCGCGCTTGAGGTACAGCCGGACCGGGACGAGCGTGTCCCCGCCTCGCTGGACGTGCTCGAAGGCCCGCGCGATTTCCTTTCGATGGAGCAGGAGCTTCCTCTGACGCTTGGGGTCGTGATTCAGCCGGCTGGCCGGGTCGTAGGGCGCGATGTGGGCATTCACCAGCCAGGCCTGGCGGCCATCGGTCTTGACATACGCCTCGCGCAGGCTTACCTGGCCGGCGCGCACCGACTTGATCTCGGAGCCCTGCAACACCAGCCCGGCCTCCATCCGGTCACCCAAGAAGTAGTCGTGGGCCGCCTTGCGGTTGGTCGCCACGACCTTCAGCCCTTCGTCGAGCATGTGTGCCCCTCGCTACCGCCCGGTCCGTGGGGTCTCATCCGGGACGGTCAGCATTCTAGCACGCCTGACTCCGGGTCGGTACGGTGTAGTCCTGCGGTCCCACCCGCCCGGAGACGGGCAGCGGCTATAATGGCGTTCCGGCCATGTCACGCGTCATCCGTTCCGATTCGCCGGCCCGTATGCGGGCATCCGTTCTGGAGTCCATCCGGGTGACGCTGCCCGCACTCGAGCTGGGAACGGACGTGGAGCAGCTCGACCGGCTCGCCTTCCTGGTACTGGCGCTGCGCCAGCTACAGGCCTCTGTGGAGCAGACGGCGGAGGCGTGGGAGCGACGCTCCTACTGGGTGAAGGTCGACCACTTCCGACGCGCCTGGTCATGGGTAGGGCAGGGCGCACAGGCCGTGGCCGACCCGCTGCGGCGCGGCGACGCGGTCCTCGCCCAGAAGGCCGCACACTCCCTGGGTCCGCGTTTGCCACCGAGCCGTCCGACGCGCGCCCGAGACCTTACGGCCTTGTGGACCGGCGCCTACGCCCGGCTGACCCAGCAGAGCGAGCCGAGGAACGATGCCTGAACGCGCCGGCCAGACTTGCGCATCCGGTCGACGGGGACAATAATGCGTTGCGCCCGGGTCGGGCGCACAGAAGGAGTCGGACCGCACATGCCTGAACCCCCCGGGAAGCCGGCAGCCAGGCTGCTGGTGGTGGAAGATGACCCGGCGATGCTCATCGCATTGCGCGACATCCTGGAGACCTCCGGGTACGTCGTCTTCCCCGCACCCAACGGTCAGGTCGCCCTTGAGATCATGGGCCGCGAGCGACCCAATCTCATCCTGTCCGACATCTCGATGCCGATCATGGATGGCATTGAGCTGTTCGATGCCGTGCGCCGGATCCCCGACGCAGCCACGATCCCATTCATCTTCCTGACGGCGCGCGGCACTCGGGAGGACATCTTCGCCGCCAAGAGCCTGGGCGCCGACGACTACATCACCAAGCCGATCACCAGCCAGGAGCTGCTGGCTGCCGTCCGAGCGCGACTGCAGCGGACGGACGAACTCCTGCTGGCGCAGCTCAAAGCGGCCTACAAGGCCAGCCTGCGGGCACTGGCCAACGCCATCGAGTCGCGCGATCATTACACCCGCTACCATGTCGAGCGCGTCAACGCCTACGCACAGGCGGTCGCCCACGAGCTGGGGTGGAGCGATGATCGTCTGGAGACGCTCGAGTTCGGCGCCATCCTGCACGACATTGGCAAGATCTCTATCCCCGAATCCATCCTGCGAAAGACCGGGCCGCTGAGCAAGGACGAGTGGGCCGAGATGCGCGAGCACCCGCGCGTCGGCGCCCGCATGATCGAGGATATCCCGTACCTGGCGCCTGCCGTGGGGATGATCCGTGCCCACCATGAACGCTGGGATGGCTCCGGGTACCCGGAAGGCATGCGCGAGCTGTCGATCCCCGAACCGGCCCGGCTGCTGGCCATCGTGGATGCCTTCGATGCCATGACATCCGATCGGCCCTACCACGCCGCTGTTACGGCGGCGAAGGCGCACACCGAGATCGCTTCCCAATCCGGCCGCCTTTTCGACCCCGGGATGGTCGAAGCGTTCAACCGCTGCTTCGATCGTGGCGACATCCTGCAGGTCCTCAAGACCTATCAGTCGCTCGACACCGGCCAGGGCTAACCCCCTCGGCGTGACCCAACCTACCCGAGATCCGAGGACCTTTTCGCCTGGCAAGAGGCCGCCAAGTTGCGATCCTGGGCGCGCCTCTTCGCCGGCATCCACTTCGACTTCACATCTTCGTGCGTGCGGTTGGAGGCGAGAGAGGCTGCGACCTTTCGCAAACGTCAACGCCTGGCCATCGCTAAGCGATCCACACGCGACGTGCAGCTCAGGCGTTGGCTCGCCCGCTGCGCGCCGCAGACGATTGTCTTGCCCGCGCGGACAGCCATGCCCTGGCGACGAGGATCCCCACGCCTGGGCGTTCCGGGTGTGGCTACACCCTTCTCCGGATGAATTCGGCCAGCCCCGCCGTGCGGGGTAGGGGAGATGGCCGCCGGGGTGTGCGGCGAGCGGCGACGGATGCATGGATCGAGCGCCACATCCACTGTGCGTCAGAGCTTGGCCGTCCAACGCCCTCGGGATCTCTGCGAGATGGGAGGGGTTGACACGCGCGGCGAATGAGAGTATGCTTCTGATAAGTTATATTATGGTAACCATGCTCGTGAGAGTGTGAGGGCAGGCATGAAGCCTCTCCGGCAAGCTGGTCAGCCCACAACGGAGCTCACGATTGCGGCGAGCGCTGCGGCATTCATCGACGGCGTCCGTCTCTCGCGCAGCCCAAACACCGCCCGCACGTACGGCAACGCCCTGAACGCCTTCCTGGGCTCCCTGCGGCGTTCGGGTGTTGATCCCGACGCCGTCCGGTGCGGGCAGGCCCAGGAAGCCTGGCTGGCGGCCTTTGCGGGCCATCTCAAGCGACAGTCGCCGGCGACAGAGCGATTGTATCTGGCGGCCGCCCGCGCCTGGTACGAGTACCTGGCGGCGGAAGGCCTGGCGGAGGTCAACCTGCCGCGCTTGCAGCAGATCATCCGCCAACGGGCCCGGCGCCCGGGCCAGCGGCTGCCGCAGTTTCCGCGCGAGGCGATCGAGACGATGCTCACCTTCGCCCAGCGGCTACGCACGGCGCCGACAGAGGATCCAGGCGAACGGCTTCGCAATCTTCGCGATCGCTCCTTCTTGCTCACGCTCGCCGACACGGGACTGCGCGTCCACGAGGCGTGTGCCTTGCGTCGCGGGGACATCGACTGGCATGAAGGCCGGGCCATCTTGATCGGCAAAGGAAACCGCCAGGCGGTCGTCCGCTTCTCGCGGCGGGCGCTCGATGCCTTGCGGGACTACCTGGCCGCCCGGGCGTCGGTCGACGGCGCTTCCGGACGCCCGCTACCTTCCCTGCCGCTCTTCTCCCGCCATGACAGAGGATGCGGCAAGCGCGTCCTGGCCATCTCAACGGTCACGGGGCGGGCCATTGTCCACCTGCGGGCAGCGGAGGCGCTGGGCGATCGCATGACGGGGATCATCACGCCCCACGCATTCCGACATTACTTCGTCACCGCCGTCCTGCGCGGGTCGGGCGGCAACCTCAAGCTGGCCCAGGAGCTGGCCCGCCACCGCAGCATCACCGTCACGCAGCGGTATGCGCACCTTGCCGACGACGAGCTGGATCAGGGGTACGCCGAGATCTTCGACCGCCCCGCCGGCGCACCGGATGACCGTTGACATCTCCCTCGACCTCGGATAGCATCAGTCAATCCACTCCCCGCTGCGGAGCTTGACCATGACCTCTTCCCGTCGCCTGGCGCCTCTGTTCTTCTTGCAGGTGATTCCGCTGGTGTTGTATCCCCCCGCCCTGATGGCCAGTGGCTTCGCGGTGCTTGCGGTCGTGGCGCTGGCCTATGTTGGCCTGGGGTACATGGTTCTGCGAGGGCGAGCCTGGGCGCTGTCGTTGAGTATCTTCTCGCAGGGGTTCAACGTCATCATTCGCACGATGATGTTCTTCTCACACGCCGTCAATCTCGTCGGCGAGCAGCGCATCGTCGACGCCGCCTGGGTCGTCACCGGCCTGGTGGCCATCGCGCTGTCCGTCTGGTTCATGTTGCGCCTCGACCGTCCGGACGTGCGCCAGCTGATGACCGCCTGATCGCCCCTCCCTGGCTGCGGACTCAACGAGGCCGACGGGATCCCGTCGGCCTCGCGTCATTCCACGGCCCGGATGAAGGAGAGGGGGTCAGGTGCCGAGGTAAGCTGCCGCAACTTCCGGATTGTGCAGCAGATCCTGGCCGCCGCCTTCCATCACGATCGTCCCGGTTTCGAGCACGTAGCCCCGGTCGGCGAGTGAGAGCGCCATCTGCGCGTTCTGCTCGACCAGCAGGATGCTGGTACCCTGGGAATTGATCTCCTGGATGATGCCGAAGATCTCTTCCACCAGGATTGGCGACAGGCCCATCGACGGCTCGTCCAGGAGCAGCAGCGACGGCTGCGCCATCATCCCGCGGGCGATGGCCAGCATTTGCTGCTCGCCCCCGGAGAGCGTCCCACCCAGCTGAGACAGGCGCTCTTTCAAGCGCGGGAACGAACGGAATACGCGCTCCATGCCGGCGCTGATCTCCGACCGGTTGGCGCGTGTGTAGGCTCCCATTTCCAGGTTCTCACGCACGGTCAGGATGGCGAAGATCTTGCGCCCCTCCGGGACTTGGACGATGCCCTGGCGCACGATGGTCTCGGCCGGGATGCGGGTGATGTCCTGATCACGGAAGCGGACGGAGCCAGACTGAGCCGGGATCAGCCCCGAGATGGTGTTCAGCGTGGTCGACTTCCCCGCCCCATTGGCCCCGATCAGCGAGACGATCTCGCCTTCATCGACGTGGAACGAGATCCCCTGTAAGGCCCGGATGGCGCCGTAGGAAACCTTGAGATCTTGGATGTCAAGCAGCATGGGTGCGCTTCTCTCTCAGCTTCTGCGACAGCGCCGCGGCGCCGCGCCCCAGGTAGGCTTCGATGACCTTCTGGTCGGCCTGGATCTCCTGCGGGGTCCCGCGGGCGATCACCTCGCCAAAGTCCATGACTGACATCCACTCGCAGATACCCATGACCACGCGCATCTGGTGCTCGATCAGCAGGATCGTCAGGTTGAAGCGATCGCGGATGAAGTGGATCAGCTCCATCAGCGTCGCCACCTCGGCCGGATTCATCCCGGCGGCGGGTTCGTCGAGCAGAAGCAGCTTCGGCTCAGCCGCCAGGGCACGGGCGATCTCCAGCCGGCGCTGTTCACCGTACGGCAGGTTGCGGGCGATCTCCGCCTGTCGATCCTCCAGGTTGAAGACCGCCAGGAACTCCTGGGCCCGCTCGGTCAACACACGCTCGTGTGAGCTGAACTTCGCGTTCCGGACCACGGCGTCGACCAGGTTGTAGCCGGCGTGAGTATGGTAGGCGATGCGCACGTTGTCGAGCACGGTCAAGTTGGGGAACAGCCGGATGTTCTGGAATGTGCGCGCGATCCCCAACTGCGTGATGGCGTAAGGCGGCATCTCTGAGAGCTCGGTTCCGTAGAAGCGGATCGAGCCGCTCGACGGAGCATAGATGCCGGTGATCGCATTGAACACGGTGGTCTTTCCGGCTCCATTCGGCCCGATCAGTCCCACCAGCTCTTTCTCGCGGACGGTCAAGTCGAAGTCCGAGACCGCCTTGAGGCCGCCAAAGTACTTGGTCAGTCCTTGGATATGAAGAACGGGCGGACGCGTGTCCGGCATGGCTGCTGTGCTCATGCCTGGCCTCCCTTGGCGCCCTCAGGCGTCTTGGCCGCGGCTCGCAAAGGCGGCATGAGCTGCTTGAGGAACGGCAGCTCCACCCCGCCCAGGAGCCCCGACGGACGCAGGAGCATCATGATCAGCAGAAGCAGCGGATAGACCACGAAGCGCCAGGTCTCGAACCCGCTGGGCAGGAACAAGCGCAGCACGCCCTCCAGCAGGATCGCCCAGCCGAAGGCGGCCGTCACCGTGCCAGTGACGCTGCCCAGGCCGCCGAAGACGATGATGATCATCGGGTCAAAGGACCGGATGAAGTTGAAGTTGTCCGGATGCAGGAAGCCGTTGATGTGCGCGTACAGCGCGCCGGCGATCCCGGCGAACAGGCTGCCCAGCACGAAGGTTAGCGTCTTGTAGTTGGCGACGTTGATGCCCATCGCCTTGGCGGCAATCTCATCTTCCCGTACCGAGATGATCGCCCGCCCCTCGCTGGAGTGCAGCAGGTTCCGGGTGACGACCACGACGATCATCAGGAAGAAGAACACCCAGGCCCAGGTCGTCTGGTGGGGGATACCGATCATCCCCCGGGCTCCCTTCATCTCTTCGAAGCCGAACATCGTGTCGGAGTTGTCGAGCAGCACCTTGACGATGACGGTGAGACCCAGGGTGGCGATGCCGAAGTAGTCGGAACCCAAGGTCAGCACCGGAAGCCCGAACAGGTAGGCCACCTCTGCCGCGACCAGGCCGCCCAGGATGATAGCGATGAAGAACACGATCTGCGACGCCAGCCCCGCCGGCAGGGCACTCAGCACGCTGGTCAGCGGGCCGGTGAGCAGCCCGCCCAGGCGCACGCCGACGAACGCGGCGGCAAAGACGGCCACCAGGTACAGCCCGAAGGCCGACAGGATGTCCAATCCGCGGATCTTGCTCAGCAGCCGGCCCAGACCCCACATCGCCACGCCAACGAGCAGGACGACCATCAGGAGAACCGCGACGCCTGAGGCGTCGTGCAGCTTCCAGCGATAGGTCAGATCAGCCGCGGCGTAGGCGCCGATGGCGTAGAACCCCCATTGCCCCAGAGAGAACTGGCCGTTGAAGCCGTAGATCAGGTTCAGCCCCAGGCTGACAATCGCCATCACGGCGCCGATGCGCAGGATGTTCGAGTAGTAGTCGGTCAGCACACCGACGCTGATCAGCACCTGGACGACGGCGAAGAGCACCAGCGCCCCGCCGAAGAACAGGATGGTGCTGCGATCCATCTTGCGTGGCATCAGCCGCCTCCCGCTCATGCCTTCTCCCGTTCCGTCTCACCCAGGATCCCCGTGGGTCGGACGAGCAGGACAAGGATCAGGATGGCGAAGGCGATGGCGTCGCGCATCGGCGTGGAAATGTAGCCGGCGCTCAGCGTTTCCGCCTGCCCCATGATCATGGCGCCCAGGAAGGCGCCGGGAATGCTACCGATGCCGCCCAGCACGGCGGCTACGAACGCCTTGAGGCCGGGGATGATCCCCATCCAGAAGACGATCGACGGGAAGGCGATGGCGTACAGCACGCCGCCTGCCCCGGCTAGCGCCGCACCGATGGCGAATGTGATTGAAATGATGCCGTCGACATTGATGCCCATCAGGCGGGCGGTCGGCTTGTCGTAGGCCACGGCCCGCATCGCTCTCCCGACTTTCGTTCGCCGTACGATGAAGTTCAGCAGGATGAGCAGGAAGATCGAGGTCAGGGCAATGATGATGAAGATGTTGGAGAACAGAACGCTGCCCGCCGGAGCTTCGCTACCTGGCACAAGCGGATGGATGCCGCCCTTGATATACCAGACCTGGACCGGGAACGGGCGCTTGTAGGTGATGAAATCCGGGCTGAAGACAAAGTCCAGCGCTCCGAAGTACTCCAAGAAGAAGGACACGCCAATGGCGGTGATCAGCGCCGAGATGCGCGGCGCGTTGCGCAGCGGCTTGTAGGCCACGCGCTCGATGACCACAGCCAGGAAGGCGCACGTGACCATCGCCAGCAGGACGACCGTCAGCGTGCCGACCAGGAGCGAGAGACCCTCCGGGAGGCCGGGCATCAGCGAGGCCAGCCACAGGTGGAGGTTCACGCGGCTGATGGCGAAGTAGGAGACGAACGCGCCCACCATGAAGACATCGCCGTGGGCGAAGTTGATCAGCCGGACGATGCCGTAGACCATGGTGTAGCCCAGAGCGATCATGGCGTACACGAAGCCCAGTTGGAGCCCGTTCTTCACCTGCTCAATGAACAGGGCCGGCGCCTGCACGGCCTGCCGGCCAACAGCCCAGCCGGCATATGCCAGGAGCGCGACGAGCAGGACCTTGCCAATCCACCGCCCCCGCAGCATGCGCTCCGAGAGCGTGCGCGGCGCAGCCTGACCGAGATTGGTCTGCATAGATCACCCGTCCCGATGCACAACGGGGGGCGGCCTGGGCCGCCCCCCGTGGCGAACATCAGTGTAAGACTACGGAGCGACTGTGTCGACCCAGACGATCTTGTCGGGCTGAACCTCCAGCACGACAGCCGCCTTGATCGGGTTGTGCTGTGCGTCGAAGGTGATCGTGCCAGAGACGGCGTCGTAGCTCAGCGCCTCCATGGCTGCGGCCACCTTGGTCGCATCGTCGGCTCCGGCCTTCTCGATCGCCGCCAACAGCAGGTTGGTGGCATCATAGGCCAGAGCTGCAAGCGCGTCCGGGACGGCGCCGGCGTACTTGGCACCATACCCCTGTACGAACGCCGCCACGATCGGGCGCGTATCCTGCTCTGAGTAGTGGTTGGTGTAGAAGCCGCCCGCGGCTGCTTCCTTGTTGAGGTCGGCCGAGTCCCAACCATCGCCACCCATGAACGGCATCGTGATGCCCTTCTCCTTCGCCTGGGCCATCACTAGGTTGACGATGTTGTAGTAGTCGGGAAGGTAGACCATGTCAGGCTTGGCATCCGCAACCTTGGCGAGGATTGCTGAGAAGTCTGTGTCCGTGGCAGTGTAGCTTTCCTTGCCCACGAGGCTTCCGCCAGTGGCGGTGAAAGCACCCTCAAACGCTTCGGCGAGGCCGCGGACGTAGTCGTTGCCCTGGTCGTACATGACGAAGGCGGTCTTGTAGCCCTGCTTAGCGGCGAAGGCGGCGGCCACCGCGCCCTGGAACGGGTCGATGAAGCAGGCGCGGAAGACGTACTTCTTGGTCGAGCCGTCGGCGTTCAGGGTCACGTTGGCGTTGGTCGAGGTGGGGCTGATCTGAACCACGCCCTTGGCCTCGGCGATCTCGGAAATCGGGATGGAGGCCTTCGAGCACACTTCGCCGACGATGTAGTGCACCTTGTCGGTGTCAACGACCTTGTTGGCCGCCGCGACCGCCGGGTCCGGCGTGCACTGGCTGTCCTCGACGATGGCCTCAATCTGCTTGCCCAGGACGCCGCCCTTGGCGTTCCACTCATCGATGGCCATCATCGCGCCGTCGCGCGTCGAAACGCCGAACGTCGGCACGGGCCCACTCAGGGGAGCCAGGATAGCCACCTTCACCGTCGTGGCCGGCTTGGCACCACCGCAAGCGCTGAGCAACAGCGCCAGCACGAATAGAATACTTACAACATGGCGGGTCTTCATCGATCTCCTCCTCACAAGGTGTGTTGCATGCGAATTCGCCGCCGGATAGGTTGGGCGGCCGATCGGTTCAGCGTGCACGCTAGCCATCTCCGGTCGCACCACCTCCCTTCCGATCGTCGTGCGACCTTCCGGCGAGGGCGGGTCGGTGCCTTCGGGCCGCAGTACTTAAGCACACAGAATACCCGCAAGGGGGCAAGCTGCGATACTGAGCATTATATACGGATTTCGGGACGGATAGCACCCCGGTACCATCCCACTTGGGGCATGGACGAGGGGCCTGGGGTCTCCCCCATGTTACCTCGGTCTCCGGGGAAGAGCCGGTCCGGCTTCCCCCAGGGCGGCCGCCACCGCCTGGATAGGATGCCAGGGCTTGAGTCCGACGCCGTCGTGGATCTGGGAACGGCAGGACAGGCCCGAAGCGCACAGCGTCTCGCCAGCGCGGCTCGCCTCGCGGACGGCTGGGAGCAGCCTCCCCTCGGCGATCTGAAGGGACAGGGTGACGTGCTCTGCCTCATACCCAAACGAGCCCGCCATGCCACAGCAGCCAGCGTCTAACTCGCGGGGCTTCCACCCGGCAAGGCGCAACATGTCGAGCGTCGGCTGGTTGCCAATGAGGGCTTTCGTGTAGCAGTGCCCGTGGAGCGCTACTCGACCGGCGCCCTTCTCCCACCCGGTGACTCTCTCAAGAGGCCGGACTCCACCCGCGTCGGGCTGCGTCAGATACTCCTCGATCAGCAACGAGCGCTCGGCCACTTTTCGGGCTCTCTCGTCGCCCGGGAAGAACTCAAGGTACTCGTCGCGCAAGGTCAGCAGGCATGATGGCTCGAGGCCCACGATCGGCGTCCCGGCCTGCACATGCGGATGGAGCGCCCTGAGGTTCCGATCCGCCATTTCGCGGGCGCGGCCCAGTAGACCCTTGGAGATCATCGGACGGCCACAGCATCCCTGGCCGCGCGCCAGCTGGACGCGGCAGCCGGCAGCCTCCAGAACGCGCACGGCGGCGATCCCAACCTCGGGGCACATCGTCTCCGTGTAGGTGTCGAGGAACAGGAGCACCGGGTCGCCCTGCGCGGGCTGCGGATGCCGGGCAAACCAATGGCTGAACCGCCGCGCCGAGAAGGCCGGGAGTGTCCGGCGGTCGGAGATCCCAAGGAGGCGCTCCTGGAGCCAGCGGGTGAGGCGCAGCGGAGCCAGCGCGTTGGTGATCGCGTGCGCGCGTTGCCCCCACACCGAAAGCGTATGGATCTCACCGAACAGCCGACTGCGCAGCGGGACCCCGTGGACCGCGTGATAGGCCGCCAGGAACTCGGCCTTCATGCGCGCCATGTCGACCGCCGACGGGCATTCCGACTTGCACGCCTTGCACTCCAGGCACAGATCGAGGACCTGGTAAAGCTCTTCGCCCGAGAGCGCCTCGGGGGGCAGTGTTCCGGAGAACGCCGCCCGGAGCGCGTTGGCCCGCCCGCGCGTCGAGTGCATCTCCTGGCGCAAGGCCTGATAGGAGGGACACATCACGCCGTTCGACTTCAGGCACACGCCCTGCCCATTGCACCCTTCGGCTGCATGCGCCCAATCGAGCTCGCGCCGGTACGCGAACCAGGTTCGGCGTCGCGCCGCGTCTTCGGTCACGGGTGGCCGCAGATTCTCGTCCGGGCCGCTCAACATACCTGCCACGGGAACGACCTTGCCTGGATTGAGGATTCCCGCCGGGTCCCACGCCTGCTTGAGCTGCCGGAAGGCCTGCGTCAGCTCCGGGCCGAAAAGGCGCTCAGTGTAGCGCGTGCGCGACAACCCATCGCCGTGTTCCCCGGATAGCGCCCCGCCCATCTCGATCGCGGTCTCCAGGATCGATTCGGCGATGGCGCGCATGCGTTGCCTGTCGGCGGGATCCTTCAGGTTAAGCAGCGGGCGCAGGTGCAGGCATCCGGCGGAGGCATGTGCATACCACTCGCCGCGCGTTCCGGCCGCCTCCAGCAGACGGTCGACTCTGCGGACGTACTCCCCCAGCCGTTCGACGGGGACGGCGACATCTTCTACGAACTCGATGGGCTTGACGTCTCCGGGGAGGAGCATCAGCAGTCCAAGCCCGGCCTTGCGAATTGCCCAGATATCTTCTTGCGCCGCGCGCTCGGCCACGACCGTACCCTGTCTCCCGAGCTCCGCGGCCAGGTCACGCGCCTCGGCCTCGGTGCCTGCCGCGAATTCGACGACGAGCAGGGCCTCGGCGGATGCCGGCGCAAACTCAAGCCTGCGGGCATAGCCGGGGACGGAGGCGGCGCGCTCAAGCAGGCTGCGCGGCACGAGCTCGACCGCGGCCGGACGGTGTGCGAGGAGAGCCGCGGCGGCATCGCACGCCTCGGCGATGGCCGCGAAACCCAGGATAACCAGCACGGTCGCGTGCGGCCGCGGGACGAGACCGAGCTCGGCGCGCGTCACCACGGCCAGTGTTCCCTCAGCGCCGCAGAGCAGCGTCGCCAGGTTGAGGCGGTCGTCGGGGGGATACGGTGCCGGGTCGGCATACCAGGAGGGCGGGCGCCCGGGGTGGAAGCCGGTCAGGTAGTTCAGGCTATACCCGGATGCTCGGCGCCAGGTACGTGGCCAACGGTCGCGGACCGCCCCGGAATAGCGATCGCGCAGGTCGAGGGCTGTCCTATAGAGGCCGGCCTCGAGGTTATTCCCTACCGCCCGTCGTCGGGCCTCGGCCTCGGCCGTCGGGGCGAGTGTCACGACGGACCCGTCCCCAAGAACGGCTCGGGCCGAGCGCAGGTGGTCGGCGGTCATCCCATAGCGGATCGAGTGGGAGCCGCTGGCGTTATTGCCGATGACGCCGCCGATTGTGGCCCGGTCGGCCGACGCCGGGTCCGGGCCGTACATCAGCCCGGCAACGGCCGCGGCGGCGTTGACCGCTGCCAGCACCGCGCCTGGCTCGACTTCGATCGAGGCTGCCTGACGATCCACCGGATGGACGTGAGTGAAGTGTCTCGACAGATCGAGGACGAGGCCGGCTCCGACGGCTTGTCCAGCCAGGCTGGTTCCGGCGCCGCGCGGAAGAATGGGGATGCCCAACGCGGCGGCAGCGGCGACGATCTCGGCAACTTCGGCCTCGTCGCGCGGGAAGGCGACGCCGAGCGGCTCGATCTGATGGTTCGATGCATCCGTGCTGTACAGGATCCGGGTCAGCCGGTCAAAGCGCAACTCGCAGGCGAGCAGGTCGCGCAGCCCCTGCCGCTGGTCGAGGGATGGCGCGACGCTCATTCCCCGTCGCCCGCGGGCTCAGCCGGCTTGCGGCGCGGGCTTCGGCGCTTTCGGTAGGCCTCGAAGTCGTTCAGCAACGGCTTGGGGATGCGGCCTTGCATGTGGACGGCGTTGCGCAGGTATTCGATGGTTTCGACGACGCCCTGCTCGTGGAACACGCTGATCATGCGTCCCTGGTCGTACGGGAGCAGCACGTCGATGGCGGCCATTCCCTCGAGCAATTCCTGTTCGAGGGCGGCGAGCAGCGACTTCTGTCCGGCGCCAGTCACCGCAGAGACCGGCACGGCGCGTTCGAACTCGTCCACCCACTCCAATGCAGCCCGAGGATCGGGGAGCAGGTCGATCTTGTTGAGCGCCGTCACGACGGGCAGATCCCCGACCTCCAGTTCCTCCAGTGTCTGCTGGACGGCCTGGGCCTGGGCGCGGCAGTTCGGGTGCGTGATGTCCACGACGTGAAGGAGAAGATCGGCATCGCGGATCTCCTCCAGCGTGGCGCGGAAGGCCGCCACCAGCGTCGTCGGCAGCTTCTGGATGAAACCGACCGTGTCCGACAGCAGCATTTGGCGGCCACCGGGAAGTTCGATCCGGCGGGTGGTCGGGTCCAGCGTGGCGAATAGCTGATCGGCGACATAGGCATCGGCGCCCGACAACCGGTTGAGCAGCGTGGACTTGCCGGCATTGGTGTAGCCGACGATGGCGACGGTCGGGATGGCTGCCCGCTTGCGCTGGGCGCGGTAGCGCCGTCGGTGGGAACGGACCTTCTCGAGCTCGCGTCTCAAGTGGGCGATGCGCCGGCCGATCTCCCGCCGGTCGACTTCCAGCTGCGTCTCGCCGGGGCCGCGCAGCCCGACGCCCCCGACGGCCCCCGACCGGCCGGCACCACCGCCCGCCTGGCGGGCCAGGTGCGTCCAGGCGCGGGTCAGGCGCGGGAGCCGGTAGACGTACTGCGCCAGCTCGACCTGCAACGCCCCCTCCCGCGTGCGGGCATGCAAGGCGAAAATGTCAAGGATCAACGCCGTCCGGTCGACGACGCGCACGTCGTCGCCGAAGATGCGCTCGAGCTCGCGCTGGTGGCGCGGCGATAGCTCGTCATCGAAGAGGATCACATCGGCGACGACGTCCTCGGCCAGCGCCTTGATCTCCTCGACCTTGCCCGAACCGAGGTAGGTCTTCGGATCGGGCTGGCGGACCTTCTGCGACGCCTCGCCTACGACCGACAGGTCGGCAGTGTGGGCCAGCAGCGCCAGCTCGCGCAGCGAGTCGTCCATGGACATGAGCATGGGCGCTTCCGCCAGCTCGATCCCGACGAGGAAGGCGCGTTCCTGGGGCATGTGGGTTGGGGTCGGGCTTCGTTTCATGGCGTCACGCTTCCCCGTCGGATATTCCGGGGTCGGGCTAGTCTACGCTGAAGCGCGATGCGCGCCAAGCGTCAAGGCCGGGATAGGACCCAGGCCTGCAGCACGCGCCCGACCTGTTCGAGGTTGGTGGGCGAGATCTTGTCCAGTGTATCGGCCGTGGTGTGCCAGTACGGGTAGTCGATATCGATGATGTCGACAGCGGGGATCCCGAGGTTCAGGAAGGGAATGTGGTCGTCGATGATAGATGGGCCGACGTCATCGCTGAACGCCGTGGCGCCTTGCTGCCGGGCCACGGACCAGATCTGGCCGGCCAACAAGGGGTCGGAGTTGCCTTCCCGTGGGAGCTGGAGATCAGAGTCCCCCACCATGTCGACGACGACGACCGCCTCGGGAACCTTGTCCAGAGCGGCGGCGAAAGCCAATGCCCCGGCGCTCCACTCCCACCCGTCGATCCCTCCGCTGTCCTCGCCATCGAAAAAGACCAGCCAGATCTCCTGGCCGGTAAGTTGAGATGGCAACACGCGCGCAAGCTCGAGCAAGACGGCGACGCCGGAAGCACCATCGTTGGCCCCCGGGACTGGCCAGTCCGGGTTCAACGGATCGCGATCGGCTTTCGGCCGGGTGTCGTAGTGGGCGCCCAACACAATTGGGCCTGCGGCAGAGTCCCCCAGCTTGCCGACGATGTTGCTCAGGACGACTCCCTGATATTCCGCGGATTCGACCTCGACATGCCAGCCGCTCGCCTCCAACGTATCTGCGATCCACGCGCCTGCCCGCGCATGAGCCTCGGAGCCCGGGACACGCGCCCCGAAACGCATCTGCTGCTCGGCCAGAGCGAACGCTGCCCCGCCGTCGAACAGCAATCCCACGCGTCCACTGCAACCGGCCAGCAGGTTCGAGGCAGCGACGGCGGCCACCAACAGGGTGCGGGTAGCCTTGTGTGCATCGGAGGTGGGGATTGGGATGTGCGGGGGCGAGGGATAGTGGCTATGCGCATTGCTCATGAACAGCTTCCAGCGTGCGTTCGAGTGCTTCACTCCCTCGAGCGGCATATGCGCGCGCGCGGTCCGGCCTCCCCCTGGCGGGCGAGGCCAGCGGCTCGAGGATTCCCAGATTGGCCTTCATGGGCTGGAAGGTCCGCGCCTCGGCTTCGGTGACGTATTTGCACAAGGCACCCAGCATCGTCGCCGGCGGAAGCGTTATCGGCTCGCACCCCGTCGCCAGCCGGGCGACATTCATCCCCGCCAGCAATCCCGTCCCGATGTTGCCCAGGTAGCCTTCTACCCCTGTGATCTGCCCGGCCAGGAGCAGGTCGGGCCGAGAACGTGTTTGCAGCGTCGGCCACAGCAGCCGCGGCGCGTTCACAAACGTGTTGCGGTGCATCTGCCCGAAGCGGGCGAAGCGCGCCTGACCCAGGCCTGGGATCATGCGCAGCACGCGCCACTGGGCCTCCACAGACAGGTTGGTCTGGAAGCCCACGAGGTTGTATAGACTCCCGGTGGCGTTATCCTGCCGCAACTGGACGACGGCGTGAGGCCGCCTCCCGGTGCGCGGGTCGCGCAAACCCACCGGTCGCAGCGGCCCGAACGCCAGCGCATCACGCCCTCGCTCTGCGATGATCTCCACCGGCAAGCATCCTTCGAAGTATCGATCCAGCCCCGCCCGGACACCATCGCGGATGGGCGCCTCGAACGATCGCAACTCGAGCCGCTCGGCCGTGCGAAGCGCCTCCACGAAGGCATCATACTCGGCACGGTCCATCGGGCAGTTCAGGTAGTCCCCCTCGGCTTCCTGTCCGCGCCCATAGCGCGAGGCGCGAAAGGCAATGGCCGTGTCGACGCTCTCGGCCTCGACGATGGGCGCCAGCGCGTCGAAGAAGTACAGATGCTCCTCTCCGAGCCAGCGCGCCAGTTCGGCCGAGAGCGCCGACGAAGTCAGCGGCCCGCTGGCCAGCACGACCCAGCCATCGGGAATGGCCCTCGCCTCATCGCGCTGGAGATGAATGCGCGGGTGAGAAGTCACCGCAGACGTTACCGCCTGGGCAAAGCGGTCGCGATCGACAGCCAGCGCCCCGCCGGCCGGGAGCGCCGCCTGACGCGCCACGCGCAGCAACAGCGAGCCCATGCGCTCGAGCTCGGACATGAGAATCCCAGACGCCCGGTCCGGGAGAGCCGACCCGAGGGAGTTCGAGCACACCAGCTCGCCCAGCCACTCGGTAGCATGTGCTCCGGTCTTGACTCCCGGGCGCATCTCGAGCAGCACGACTTCCAGGCCGCGTTCGGCGGCCTGCCAGGCGGCCTCGCTGCCGGCCAACCCTCCCCCAATCACGACGACCGTCGGCGGCGACATGGCATGATTCTAGCACGCTAGGCCGAGGTGGCATAGAACTTGCATCCTGCTTGCGCAATCCGAGGCTTCTTGTATACTCCCACAGCGAGGTGGACCATGCTCCAAGTACAAGATCACTCCCTGCGACCCCTCACCACGGCCCACCTGGCCCAGACCATGACGCTCCTGGCGCTCTCCAACCTGGAGCTTCGGGACAAGGTCCTGGGTGAGCTCGCCAACAACCCGGCGCTCGAACTGCTGGAAGACCGGGTTTGTCCGGCGTGCCACCGCCACCTGCCTCAGCCGGGCCCCTGCCCGGCCTGCAGCCGGGCACAGGCCGAGGACGGCCCAATCGTCTTCCTCTCGCCGCGAGAGTCCTCCTTCCCCCGCCGCGATGCACAGGCCGGTGACCAGCCGGCCGAGCGCGAACCGGCGGCTCCCGAGGACCTCGCCGTCCACGTTATGCAGCAACTGGCGGCCGATCTGGATCCGGCGGACCGCTATCTGGCCGCCTATATCCTGTCCTCGCTCAACGAGGACGGTTTCCTCCAAGACCCGCCCGCGATCCTGGCGCGCACGACGCGATCGACGCTGGCCCAGGTCGAGCGCGTCGTGGGGATGATTGCCCGGGTCGACCCTCCCGGCCTGGCGACCAGCGGGCCACGGCAGGCCCTGCTGGCCCAGTTGGACTTGCACGACCCCACGTCGTCGCTGACCCAGCTCGCCCGGCGCATTCTCGAGCAGGCCTTTGCCGAGCTTGGGCGGCACGAATACGAACGCATCGCCCAGATGCTCGATGTGCCGCTCAGCCGCATTCGACAGGCTGCCGCTTTCATTCAGAACACCTTGAACCCGTATCCTGCCCGCGCCTACTGGGGCTCGGGCAGGCAGCCGCAGTCCACCGATCCGAACGTCTACCACAACCCCGATATCCAGATTAGCCACACCAACGGCGAGAAAGAAGCCCCGCTGGTGGTCGAGATCTTCGCCCCGGTCGCCGGGTGGCTGCGTGTCAACCCGATGTTCCGCCAGGCGGCGCCTGAAGGCGGCGAGCCGGTCTCCGAGGAGTGGGCCCGCCACCTGGAGCGAGCGGCGTTGTTCGTCAAGTGCATGCAGCAGCGGAACAACACCATGCGCCGGATGCTTGAGATCCTGGTCCGGCACCAACGCGAATTCATCCTCAACGGCGACCGCTTCCTGGACCCGATGACCCGCGCCCGGCTCGCCATCGAGATCGGCGTCCACGAGTCGACCATCTCGCGCGCGGTCTCGCACAAGTCCGTTGCCCTGCCCGACGGACGGATCATCCCACTCGATCGCTTCTTTGACCGGAGCCTGTCGGTCCGCGACCGGATCAAGGAGATTGTCGACCAGGAGTCGCGCCCCCTGACCGACGATGAGATCGTCGAGCGCCTGGCTAAGGCAGACGTCCAGGTGGCCCGCCGCACGGTAGCCAAGTACCGCGCGATTGAGGGCATCCTGCCCGCCCGCTTGCGCCACCGCAAGAAGGAACAACCCACCACGATCAGGGTGTAGCCTTTGCCGACCAACACACAGCCGACCAGCCCCCTGGCACGCCTGTTCCGACCCGATCCGCACCGAGAACTCTTCCGGGTCCTGGCCGACTCGCTGGCTGAGGCTGTCGTGGTGCTGTCGCCCGACGGGACGTCCGTCCTGTCCTGCAACCACGCTTTCCTGCTGCTCACCGGGTTTGCGCGCGCCAATGCGGAGGCCTTGGAGCCGATCGCGCTCTTCCCGGGGGAGCCCGGTGAACAAACGCTCGCCGCTCTGACGGGAGACTGGCCGGGGCCCGAACTCCGACTCGAGAACCTCTCCCTCAAGACGCAGGCCGGTGAGCTGGTCTCCGTCGATCTATCTGCCGCAGCCGTCGGCACGCCGCGCTTTGCCATGCTCGTCCGCTTGCGCCCCAGCTTCGATCGACGCCGGCAACAGCAGCGCGAGGCCGCGGAGGCCAACCGGCTCACTTTGCTGCTTGAGCTCAGCGCCTCATTGCTCGAAGGCTCCGGCGCGTCGCTGGACAAGACACTGGGTGTGGCCCAGAAGATTCTGGGAGCAGCAAGCGTTGGCATCTACCGCCTCACCTCCAGCGCGCCGGGCTACGCACGCAGCGGCACCCTGCCCGATGACTTCCCGGCGACCCTCCCGGCTGACCAGGTCGACCCGCTCCACAAGTCCGGCGCCTGGAGCCTCGGACAGCGTCCTGATCATCCACTTCACAAGGCCGCGCGCAGCGCCGGCTGGACCGCCCTGCGCACCTCCCCTCTCGGAAGCCCGTCGGCCTGGATCGGCGTGCTCGTCGCCGGCTGGTCAAGCACCGATACGCTCCCGCCGGATGCGGACAGCCTGCTCGGCGTGGCAGCCAACGTCTGCCATGCCGCCATCGTGTTGGGTCTGCAACAGGCGGCGATGGCCGACACCCAGGGCAGCGCGTATCAACTGGAGACTGAAGTCCAGGCGCTGCTGGCCGGGTTGCGCGAGGGTGTGCTGGCGCTCGATGCGGACCTTCGTGTTCTTCGCGCCAACCGCGCGGCCGCCGACCAGCTCGGGTATCAACCCCGGGAGATGGAGGGCCAGACCATCCAGGACGTGCTCGTCGGCCCAAAGGATGTGCGCCCGCTGCTTCTGGATGCGCTGGGACACGACCTGCAGACCGAGCAGTCCGGCCTGACCTTCCATCGGCGGGATGGCACCTCCTTTCCTGCCTATCTGCGCGTCTTGCCGACCACCGCCGGGCAGGCCCGCCTGCTGCTCATCCTCGGTGACCGTTCGGAGCACCAAGCGATCGAGACGCAGAACGAGCAGCTCACACAGCGCGCGTTGCTCGGAGAAGTCAGCGCCATCTTCGCCCACGAGGTCCGCAATCCGATCAACAACATCAGCACCGGCGTTCAGCTCGTTTCGTCGCGACTTGGATCTGAGCATCCGCTGCACGAGTCGCTCGAGCGCGTTCGCAAGGAGTGCACCCGCCTCGACCAGTTGATGAGCGACGTTCTGTTTTTCGCCCGGCCCCTCGAGCTGAAGATGGAGCCGATCGATCTGGCCGAGACGATGCGCCGCATCTTCGAACGCTGGAAGCCGCGGCTCGCCCAGTCCAACGTCCGCGTGCACACCGGGTTTGACGCCGGCGTCGGGCGCGTTCAGGCCGACCCGCGGACGCTGGAACAGGTCGTCGTCAACCTGATGACCAACGCCCTGCAGGCGATGCCCGACGGCGGCACCCTGTCTGTGACCCTGGCACCCTCGGCCGATGGGCAGGCAGTCGACCTGAAGATCGCCGACACCGGCCCAGGCATTCCCGCCGAAGTCGTCGAGCGCGTCTTCGACCCGTTCTTCACCACCAAGAAGGACGGCACCGGGCTCGGGCTGGCGATCAGTCGCCGCATCGTGACCGCGCACAAAGGCATACTGCGCGTCGAGAGCTATGCTGGCGCCGGAACCGTGTTCACCATTCGCCTACCCAACCCTGCCGAGAGTGAGAGCCGCGCATGACCGCCACCATCTTGCTCGTTGATGATGAAGAAACCGCCCGCACCTTCGTGAGCGAGGCGCTGCGCGATGCCGGCTACGAGACCGTCCAGGCCGGCGATCTGGCGCAGGCAGGCCGCGCGCTGGATGCCGGCCAGGCCGATATCGTGCTACTGGATGTCAACCTGCCAGATGGCTCCGGCTTGAGCCTGCTGGATCGGATTGCCCGCGAGAACCCCAGCCCTCCGATCATCATGATCACCGCCTACGGCGAGGTCGAGATGGCGGTCGAGGCGATGAAGAAGGGCGCCCAGGATTTCTTGCAGAAACCCCTCGACTTCGAACGCCTGCTTCGAGCCGTCGAACGGGCGCGCGAGGTGGTTGGGCTGCGCCGCGAGCTCGCCCTGCTCCGCCAGGCAACGCATGGCGAGGTTGAATGGGTAGCCGGCGAGACCCCGGCCATGCTACGCATCATCGACGAGGCCAAGCGGGCGGCCTCTGCCTCGGCCTCGGTCCTGATCACAGGCGAGACCGGCACGGGCAAGGAGATCCTGGCGCAGGCGATCCGCAACTGGGGGATACGCCGCGACAAACCGTTCGTCCCGATCAACTGCGCTGCGCTGCCGGACACGATGATCGAGTCGGAGCTGTTCGGCCACGAGGCCGGAGCCTTCACCGGCGCGCAGAAGCGCAAGCCAGGCCTGATCGAAGTCGCCGACACCGGCGTACTGTTTCTGGACGAGATCTCCTCGACCAAGATGGACATGCAGGCCAAGCTCCTGCGCGTGCTCGACGAGCAGCGTTTTCGCCGCGTGGGCGGCGTGAACGAGATCGCCGTCGACATCCAGATCCTGGCCGCATCGAACCGGGACCTGCCGGGCATGATCCGCGACGGTCTGTTCCGCGAAGACCTGTACTACCGCCTCAAGGTGGTCGACCTTCACCTGCCACCGCTTCGCAGCCGCCAGGGAGACATCCCAGCGCTGGTGGGCATGTTCATCCGTCAGTTCAACCAGCGCACCGGACAGGGGATCACGGGGATCACGCCTCGGGCCATCGACGCCCTCAAAGCACACCGCTGGCCGGGAAACATACGCGAGCTCCGCCACACGATCGAGCGCGCCGTCCTGTTCTGCGACGATGAGGTCATCGACCTCGGCCATCTGCCCCCCGAGTTCCAGGCCCTCGCGCCGGCAGCCTAGCCTGGCACGCTCCTTGCACTAGTCGCCTCCAGACCGGAACGCCTGGAGGCGACCATGATCCCGCTCAACCTCCGCGACCTGCAAATCCTCATGGCAGCCGCCTCGTTCATCCTCGGCTGTCTCGCCATCGTGCTCGGCCTGATCGTCCTGATCACCCGGGGCTATTCCAGCGAAGTCCGCGCCCTGGCGTCCAACACCGCCAAGCTGGGACAGAAGGGTTTGGCCCAGGAAGCCTCCGGGCTGGTCAGCTCTGCCTCCGAGCTGATCCTTTCGATCAACCAGCTTGTCCGCACCGCCAGCGGGGTCGGCGTATTCCTTCTCTTCTCTGGAATGGGCATGATCGCCGCGTCGTACTGGGTGGTGACGCAGATCCAGTGGCCCGCCTGACGGAGAGGGTCCCATGCCCAACGATGACCTGCGGGTCGCCCCCATGACTGAGGCGTTCTCCACTTCCGATTCGTCCGGGAGGCTCAGCTGCTGGATGCGGATCCCCGAGGCCTGGGCCGCGCTGCGCGCGCTCGAGCCGGACATCGCGGCACAAGTCCAGACGCCCTTCGAACTGGCTGAGCGCCTGCGCCCGACCCCGCTCGCCTCGGGCAGCACTCCCGACGGGTGGGATGCGCTACGTTCGGCCGCCACCTCCGTTCCGAGCGGATTCGACGAGGTTCTCGAGCGGGCGGCGGCTATTCAACAGGCTGACCAGCGGACGCTGCATGCCGACATCGCCGACGTACTGTTGGCGCACCCCGAGGCGTGGCGCTCGGCGCTTGCCCTCGCCTGGCCGGATCTCGCCGGGCAGGCTCCGCTGGCCGCTACGCTCGTCGCCAGCAGGCGGCCCGCCGGCGCGTCGCTCATCGCCAATGCGCTTCTCACGTCCGGCAACGCCCAGGATGCGGCAACCTTGCTTCACTGCCTGCTCGGCGACACGGCTGCAACCGCCCTGCCCTGCCTGCTTCGGGCGGGTGAGAAAGACCTGGCCCGCGCTCTGGCAGGGACGGCTCCAGCCATCAAGGCCAGCCTGACCGAGGCTGAGGCGTACCTGGCCTCGGCGGCTCAGGCGCAGTCGGCCGGGGACCTGGCGCTAGCACGTCAGATGCTGATCGACGGATGGAGTGTCGCCTCCGACCTTGGCGCGGCCTTCGGGGACCGATTGGCCGACGTGGCTCAAGCCGAAGGCGACCTTGTCTCCGCGTGCGAGGCTCTCAAGCGTGCCTTGCTCGTCCAGCCGGATCGCGAGCGCAAGGCACGGATCGCTGCCCTGCTGGTGGATACCGGGCGCAGTGCCGAAGCGCGCAACTGGCTGTCGGAAACGCCCGAAACCGCATTCGAGCATATTGCCGCCGCGGCCGTCTCGATCGCGGCCGGCGAAAGACAACAGGCGGAGACGCATTGGAGCCACGCCGTGGCCGCGATCGCCTCCGGCGCAGAGATCGCGCCCGATTGGCTCGAACGCCTTGCGGCTGGCCTCGAGATCGCCGGCCAGGCGACCGACGCCGTCCCGGTCCTTAGCAGGCTCGCGCGTCTGCGGCCCGAAGATTCGACCGTCCGCGCCCGTCTGGCCCAGACCCTGTTGACTGCCGGAGACGCCTCCACGGCCGCTGGCCATGCCCTTGTTCTCTGTGGGCTCCAGCCCGCCTCCGCTCCTGCCCGCCGCCTGCTGGCACGCGCGCTGCGTGCGGCCGGTGAACCCGGCCAGGCACTGGCGCACTGGGATGCCATCCCGGACCCGGGGAGCGAAGATCGCTTGGAAGCGGCACGCTGCGCCATGGACGCCGGCAAGCCGGAGATCGCCATGCGCGCTGCCGAGTCGCTACTGCAGGCCAAGAGCACCTCAGCCATAGGATTGGCGCTTCTTGGACGCGCCCTGATGGCCGCCGGCCGGCACGCCGAGGCGCGGGACCGGCTGGAAGCCGCTTGCGCCGCCGATCCCTGCGACCCCGAGGTGTGGACAGCTCTTGCGGATTGCCAGTCGGCGGTCGGCGACCTGCAGGCCTCGCGCGCGACGCTGGCTGCCGCCGTGCAAGCTGCGCCGCGCAGCGGTGCGGTGCTGCATGCCTACGCCATCAGTCTGCGCCGGCAAGGACGGACCAGCGAGGCTCTGGAGGCCGCAGCGCAAGCCATTGCCTCCGGCGACGCGCCACACGAATGGATTCTCGAGTACGGCGAACTGCTCGTCGAACTCGGTCACTTCGAGCAGGCAACCGACGTCCTGCGCACGGCACTGGCCCAACGGCCCAGTGCCTGGCCTGTCCGGCGCGCGCTGGCCGCAGCGCTCCTTGGCTGCGGTCACACTGCGGAGGCCGCGACGCTAGTCACCGCCCTCCCCGAGAGCGCGGATGCCGAGGCGCGCGCCTTCGCCGGTCAGGTACTGGTCAACCATGCCGGATCGTCCCGCGATGAAGTGGCCGCCCACAAGGGGCTGGCGCTGCTGAAGCGCGCCTTCGAGTTGCAGCCCACGCCCGAGATCGAGGTCGGGCTCGGTCGCGCATTCGAGCTCACAGGCCACCATGCGGATGCACTCGACCACTTCCGCTCGGCCCTGGAACGACCAGAAGCTCTCACGGCCGAGCTACACCTGCAGGCCTCGATTGGGCTGTCGCAGTGTGCCGTCACGCTGAACCGGGCGCCGCTGGCGATCCATGCTCTCGAGGCTGCTACAGCCCGGCACGGCCTCTCCGCCGATGTGCAGATCGCTCTGTCCGCGGCCTATGCCGCCGGCGGCCAACATCGCCGCGCTCTCGAAGCCGCGCAGCGTGCGTCCGAACTCTCCCCAGATGAAGCCTCGCTGCGCCAGCTCACGCAGGCCGCCGCGTTGGCCGGTGAGGGTGGTCTGGCGCAACATGCCATTCAGAGACTGGCGGCCCTTCAACCCGCTAGCCCTCACGTCTGGCTGACGCTGGCTGAGCTCTCCGGCCAGGCCCAGGACGACGCCCAGGCGCGTCAGGCGCTGGCCCGTGCCCTGCGCCTCGCCCGCGCCGATGCCGCCGCCTGGTCGCGTGCTTCGGATCTGCTCCTCCGCCTCGGGCGCCCGGCCTCGGCGCAGCGGGCCCTGCGCAAGGCGCTGACCGCCGCACCTCAGGATGCCGAACTCGTCCGTCAGATGGCCGACGTCAGCCTCAAGGCTGGCGACGAAGCCACGGCTCAGCGCGCCTGGATTCGGTATGCCGATTTGCGCACGGATAACGCCGAAGGCATGAAGCTGGCGGCGCGGTCGCTGTGGCTCCTCAACCAGCGCGCCGTTGCCATCGGCCTCTGGCAACGGGCCGCCTCGCTGGCTCCACAGGACGCCGACACCCATCGCGATCTCGCGCGGGCCTACCTCACGGAAGGCGATGCCGTGCGCGCCGTGGACCACTACCGCATCGTCGCTCAGCTCACGCCCGGCGACCTCGGCCTGCTCCTGGAGGCCGCTGCCGCCGAGCTCCACTATGGCTCAACCGAGAAGGCCGTCGACCTGTACCGGTCGGCGACGGGCGCGGCCCCCCAGGACATCCCTGCCTGGGTGGGATTGGGCGAGACCTTGCTGATGCTCCGCCGGCCGCACGATGCCCGCCCGGCGCTCGAGACCGCCTACCGTCTGGACCCGAGTCGCGTGGAGACGCTGGCCCCCCTGGCCGTCGCCGCGCTCGACACGGGCGATGCGCCGATGGCAGCCGCGATCTACACCAGCGCCCAACGCCTAGCCTGCAAGACCGCGCCGGCGGCCGCGGCACTCGCTCGCGCCGCCCTGGCTCTGGCGCAGTGGGGTGACGCGCTGGCCGCGCTCGACAACCTGAACAACACATCGCCCTCGCTTGCTTCGCTGCGGGCGGCGGTTGAGACTCGCCTTCGCCTGAGGGACGCCGCCTGGCTCTTCCGCGCCGGCGGCGCAACCGCCCATGCACCGTCGCCGGACGCCGACTCCGATGAGGCTTCGTCGGTGATCGAGTCGCTGCTGGCGCAACTCGCCGGCACCGCACCGGCCTGGGAGGTTGACCGACTCCGCCAGCGTGCGGCGATGGTTTCCCGCAGCGTGGATCCCACCGCCCTGCTCGACCCGGCGCGCGCGGATCCGACCGGAGAAGCGCTCGAAGGTTTGGCTGTGGCGCTTCTGCGCCAGGGCCGCCCGGAGGACGCGCTGGCGCTCGTTGCTGCCTCCGGCCCGCTCGGCCGCTGGCAGCCGTTGCTCGCTGGCGTCGCCTACTCCGAGATCGGACAGCTGGAGGAGGCGCAGAAGGCGCTGCAAGAAGCGGGCGCCGACGCGGCGCTTCGCCCTCTCGCCGAGTATTTGCTCGCCCGCACGTACCTGCGCCAGGATGACCGAGAGTCCTTCGCCGCCCATGCCAGCAACGCGCTGGTCGAATGGAGCGACGAGCCGGCCTGGCATTTCGAGCTCGGCCGTGCCTACCTACAGGGCGGCCAGGCCGACGCGGCACTTCCGCATCTGACCGAGGCTGTTAATCTGGCGCCGGAGATCGCCGACTATGCTCTGGCGCTGGCCCGCACGGCGCAGGACGCCGGCGACCTCGCTACGGCCCAGTACGGCTACGCCCGGGCCGTCGAGCATATGCCCTCCGATGGTCAGGTGTACAAGGATGCCGGGCTGTGCGCCCTGGCGAATGGTGACGTGACGATGGCGTCCCAGTGGCTCGAGCGGGCGCGCGTGCTGCTGCCCGGGGATGTCGAGAGCCTCATCGGCGCGGCGCGCACCAGCCTGGCGGCCGCCTCGCTGCGCGATGCCCACGAGCACATCCAGGCTGCATACCACCTGGCGCCAGAGAATGGCGATGTGCTGCTGGTGATGGGTGAGATCTTTGCCCGTCAGGGGAAGCTGGACAAGGCGCTGCAGTCCTTCGATCGGGCCTTGAAGCGCAGCGAGTTCCCGCTGCCCATCCATGTCGCCCGGAGCCGCCTGCTGCTGCAAATCGGGCGCGGCGAACAGGCCATCGCTACGCTGATGGCCGCGGTGGCGCAGGACCCAGAATCGGGTGCCGGCTGGGCCGCGCTCTCCGAGATCCAAGAGGCGGCGGGCAGTCTGCCAGAGGCGGTCGACGCCGCGGGACGCGCCGTGCAGCTCGCCCCTCGCCAGACCAGCCACCGGCTGCAGCTGGGGCGGCTGTGTCGCAAGACCGGCCAGCTCGACCGGGCGCTGGATGAGTTGCTGCGCGCTCAGTTGAGCGGCTACTCTGACGGCCAGGTGTCATTCGAGCTCGGTCGGACCTATGAGGAGCGGCGCGAGTTCAAGCGCTCCCTCGACGCGTACCAGCGGACGATTGACCTGGATTCATCCAACGGCGAAGCCCACTTCCGCGCCGGGCTGGTCCTGAAGCAGATCAAGGCCTACCCGCAGGCGGGCAAGATGCTCAAGCGCGCCGTCGAACTCAATCCGAAGGATGCCGATGCACTGCACCAGCTGGCAGCCGTACGTGCCCTCGAGCTGGTCCACGGCGGACTCTCGCAACAGGTGGTGGCGCCATGATCGATCGACCGGCCCTGCTCGGGCTGCTGCGCAGCTCCCTTCTGGCGCGGCGTTTCGACTTCGCCCGCTCCACAGCACTGGACTGGCTCGCTGCGTGGCCGGGTGATGCCGAGGTGCAGCACCATCTGGCGCAGGCTGAGATCGCCCTCGGGCACGAGGATCTGGCCCTCGACCGACTGGCGCGCATCGTCGCCGTCGACCCCGAGGACACCACCGCCTACCTGGCACTGGCCGAGGGGCTTCGGCGCAGAGGCGATACCGCCCGGGCGCGCGTCTTCGCCGCGTGCGGCCGCGCCTTGCGCGGCGTAGACCCGGATCGAAACGCCACGCCGGCCTGGGCCGCGGCCTTGACGCGCGCCTTTCGAGCCCTGGACAAAGACGATACGGCCACGGCGCTTCAGCAAGCCGCCCTGGCCCTTTCGGCTGATCCTGACAGCCCGCTGCCGACGCTCGGCGCCCTGAAGGCTCACCTGGCGCTTGGCGACCGCGCCGCGGCGGCGGCGTTGGCAGCCGTTTCCCACAAGCGCTGGCCCGAGTGTGTGGCTCTTCGTCTGGTGCACGCGTCGTCGCTCCTGGATGCGGGCGAGATGGCCGCGGCCGTCGACGCTCTTCACCGCGCCTCGGTCGACGATCCGACCGGCGCCATCACGCGTCGGTGGCTCGGCGCCACGCATCCGTACCAGGACCTGTGGCCGTCCGACCTGGTGGCTCATCTCAGCCGGCCCGTACCGGCCGATGTCGCCGCCGCAATGGGTGACAACAGACTGGCGGCGGGCGCTCCCGCTTCACCACCCGCGGACGATCGCCAGACGCCGCCCCGGCCGCACAGCACCACCCCGACGATCATCGAGGACGACGCCGATTTGCCCCAGCCGGAGCCCTGGGAAGCTTTTCGCGGTCCTGGGGTAGGCGAGGCGGAAACGGACAGCGCCGCGGCGGACACTGTCACCGAGGCGCACAATGAGATGGCACGCATCGCCGTGCGCGTCAAGGCCCGGCGCCTGGACATGGATCAGGATCGCCGCGTACCTTCGTACATCCTGCTCTCGGCTCAGACTCGCCTGCTTCAGCAATTCGGCCCGGAAGGCTTCAAGCAGGTTGACCACGCCGTCCGTGACCTGCATGAGGCTGTACGCCGCCGCAAGGGTTGGACGGCCCACCGCGTCTACGTCGACGACCCATCCAGCCTGCTTCCGTTCGGGCTGACGCCGGCAGACCCGGGCAACGCGTGGCAGGTCAAGCTGCGCCTGGCGGACCTCGACGCTGCGCTGCGGCGCAAGGGCGAGATGATTGGCGCCGTGCTCATCATCGGTGGCGACGAAGTCATCCCGTTCCATCGCCTGCCCAACCCCACGGATGACGACGACGAGACCGTCCCATCCGACAACCCGTATGCGACCACGGACGAGAACTACTTCGCACCCGAATGGCCGGTCGGTCGGATACCGGTCGATGGCGATGCCGGGCTGCTTGTCCGCCAGCTGACGCTGGCAGCGCAGGCGCACCGGTTGGCCATGCAGCCGCGTCGCCCGTTCGCAGGGCTGCGGGCCTGGTTCCAGTCGCTCTTCGGAGGCCGGCTGGCCGGCGAGACACGCGCCTTCGGGTACAGCGCCAGCATCTGGCGCCGCTCTTCGATGGCGGTCTACCGTGTCATCGGCGAGCCGCGCTCGCTGGTCACCTCACCGCCTATCGAAGCGGGCTCCCTGCCGGCACAGGCCTCCCGCGCCGTGCGACACTCGTACTTCAACCTGCATGGACTTGAGGATGCGCCCGAATGGTTCGGCCAGCGCGACCCACTGCGCGAGCCGGACGCTCCGGAGTTCCCGGTGGCCATGAGCCCCAAGGACGTGGTCAATGGCGGCCGCGCGCCCAAGGTGGTCTTCACCGAGGCCTGCTATGGCGCCAACACGCTGGCTAAGACAAGTGAGACCGCCCTGTGCCTGAAGTTCCTTGCCTCGGGCAGCGAAGTTGTTGTCGGGTCGACCAAGGTCTCGTATGGCTCGGTCACCCCGCCGCTCATTGCTGCCGATTTCCTGGGCCGTTCGTTCTGGGACTACCTGACGCAAGGACTGCCTGCAGGCGAGGCTCTGCGGCAGGCCAAGGTCGGGCTGGCGGAAGAGATGGTGAAACGCCAGGGCTACCTGGACGGGGAAGACCAGAAGACCTTGATCTCGTTCGTCCTGTACGGTGATCCGCTGTACATGGCGGCCTCCTCGCGCGTGACCCTGACCGGCAAGGTCATTGTCCGGCGAACATCCCGGGCGCGTGAGGTCAGGACCGCCTGCGCGCTCAACGGAGGGTCCGAGGGGACCTACCTCGACGATGCCTCCAGCGGGCGTGTGCGCAGCATCGTCTCGCACTATCTCCCCGGGATGACGGACGCCCTGGCGAGCGTGCACCACCAGCACTGCGGATGCTCGGGCGAGGGCCACTGCTGCCCAACATCGCAGATCGGGTCCAAGCAGGCCCAACGTGCCGAACCGGGGACGACGGTCGTGACGCTCTCGAAGTCGGTCACGGACGGTGCCCGCCGGCACGCCAAATTCGCCCGGCTCACCCTGGATCCGGCAGGGAAGGTACTCAAGCTAGCCGTCTCCAGGTAAGTCCAATCTGGCCCTGTTCTTGCATCATGGCCATCACGCGAGGAACCGAGCGTGATGGCCATGAATCGGCTTGGCTACCACTACTATCCTGACGACCGGCATTACACCGAAAAGGACCTGGTGGCCTGGCTGCCGGCGTTGCGCGCCTTGGGCGCAAGCTGGTTGACGCTGCGAGGTTCTGCCTCGCGGGCCATCCCCGAACCGTTCATTCGCGGCCTGCTCGAGGCAGGGATCGCCCCGATCGTCAGCCTGCCCATTCGCATGACCGCCGTCCGTCCGGCCGAGTTGACCGGCCTGTTGGAAGCTTACGCCCACTGGGGCGTGCGCCATGTCGTCATCGGCGATCGTCCCAACACGCGCCCGCAGTGGGAGCCGGCCGAATGGGGTCGCTCAGCCCTAGTTGAACGCTACCTCGACCGCCTGATCCCGCTGCTCCAGGCCCAGCGATCCGCCGGACTGCAGCCCGTCCTGCCGCCGCTCGAGCCCGGGGGCGACTACTGGGACACGGCATTCCTTGCTTCTACGCTGACCGCCCTTGTTCGCCGCGGACAACAGCCTCTCGTCCGCGATCTGGCACTGGGCATCTACGCCTGGACGCACAGCCGCCCGTTGGACTGGGGCCGCGGCGGCCCGAAGGCCTGGCCGTCGGTGCGCCCGTATCAAGCCTCGACCGATGCCCAGGATCAGCGCGGGTTCCGGATCTTCGATTGGTACAACCAGATCGCGCTCGACAGCCTTGGCCGCAGCTTGCCCATGATCGCCCTGAGCGCAGGCGTCGGTCCATCGTGGAATCCCGAATCGGAGGAAGACGGCGCGACCGTCACTTCGATGGCGCGCGCCGCCTGCGCGGATGTCCCCGAGAGCCTCTTGGCGCTCAACTTCTATCTCCTGTGCGCCGACGCCGACGCTCCCGAGTACCCGGCCGGGCTGTATGCTGATCCGAGCACCCCGCGCGCGGCCGCCCGAGCGCTCTTCGCCTTCGTTGCGCAGCCGGCATCCAGTCCAACACTGGCGGCCGCCAAGACGATTGGGCACTACTTGCTTCTGCCGACGAACGGCACTCTGGGACGCGAGGCCTGGAACTCCCTCGCCGAGTACGTCCTGGTGTGGCGGCCGGTGATCGGTTTCTCGGTCACCGAAGCCAGCCTTGCCACCGAGGTGACGCTGGTCGGCGACACTCGGGCGCTGCCCGTTAGCCTCGAGAACGAGCTTCGCGCTGCAGGCTGCACAGTCCGGCGCGTGATCCCCGAGAAGCCGTCTACGCCGGCCGTCCACCCGACGATCGCCGTCCCTGCTGGTTCCCATCCGTCCCTCATTGCAGGAGTTAGCCATGGATAACTTCGCCCGGACCCCGCTTCCACGTTCCGCGCCTGCGCCGGAGCCGCCGTCGATCGGCAAGGCGCGGGTCAAGGTGCTCGGGCTGGGCGGCGGCGGTTCGAATGCCGTCAATCGGATGATCGAGCTCGGCCTGTCCGGCGTGGAGTTCATCGCCGCCAACACCGACCGGCAGGCGCTCGCTTCCAGCCTGGCGCCGACGCGGCTGGTGCTCGGACCGCGCGTAACTCGCGGCCTCGGCGCCGGAGGTAATCCCAAGACTGGCGCGGCGGCGGCGATGGAAAGCAGCCGCGAGCTGGCCGCGGCCCTCTCCGGGGCCGACATGGTCTTCATCACGGCGGGCATGGGCGGTGGAACCGGGACCGGAGCGGCACCTGTGGCAGCCGAGATTGCCCGCGAGCTCGGCGCCGTCGTGATCGCCGTCGTCACCCTGCCGTTCAACTTTGAAATGACCAAGCGCTCACACAACGCCTTGGACGGCGTCCGGCTGTTGCAGCCGCACACGCACACGCTGATCACGGTGCCCAACGACCGCCTGATGCAGGTGGCCCCGCGGGACATCAGCCTGGAGATCGCCTTCCGCCTGGCGGACGATGTCCTGCGCCAGGGCGTGCAAGCCGTGTCCGAGTTGATCACGCATGCCGGCCTGATCAATGTAGACTTTGCCCATGTGCGTTCGCTGATGCAGCGCGGCGGTGGAGCGTTGATGGCTGTAGGCGTGGCCGAGGGCCCCGACAAGTCCCGGGACGCCATTCACCAGGCACTGCATCACCCGCTGCTCGAGGTCGACACGCTGGAGTACGCCAACGGCGCGTTGGTTCATTTCACCGGGGGCGAGGACTTGACTCTCTTCGAGGTGAGTGAGGCCGTCGATGAGTTGCGAGCTTCGCTCTCGCCCGACACCGACATCATCCTCGGCGCCACCACCGAGCCCTCGATGGAGGGTCGGACGCAGGTGATCTTGATCGTCACCGGCGTCGGCGGACGCCCCATGGCCCCGGCCGTCGAGCGTGTGCCCCAGACAGCCACGCTGGCGGCGGCACCGGCCATGGAAGATGATCTCGACCTACCGACTTTCCTGCGCCGGCGCGTAACCGTCGGATCATGAGGAGGTCCGGGATGGACCGTGATGCCATTGCCCGCGTGACGCGCGAGGTCGTTCGGACGTATCCGGAGATGGACGGCGTAAGCCCAACCGTTCGCCGCGAGACGCAGGCCCCGCAGGAGCAGTACGTCCTGACGTACAAGGGCAGGGTCAGCCTGCCTGGCGGAAGACAGATGAACCGCATCGTCCGGGTCACGGCCGATCCTCGCGGCCGGATCGTGCGCATCAGCACCTCAAGGTAGATGCCATGACGCCAAGACTTCCTCCCACCCTCTCGATCCTCCGCGTGGCATTCTGGCGGTCGGCCGCCGTGGTCGCCGATCTGGCCCTCCGGAACCGGACCGGGATGTTGCGTGCCTGGCCGTATCTCGTGTTGGCCGGCGGTGGGCTGGCCGCCTACGCAGCCGGAAGGCTCGTCGGCGTCCTTGCGCTCGGCGCGGTCCCGTAGGGAGAGAGCCACCCGATCGCCCTCACCCTGATCTGCATTCAGCGAGCCCGCCGGGATCCGTCCGGCGGGCCCTTCACTCTAGCGCCCACTCCGCAGCCAGCCAGGGGCACACCTCAACGACGCGCACGGTCGGTTCGGTGCATGCTCCAAGACGCACGCGGATCCACGCCGGAACACTGGAACCGGCGCCTCAAGGACAGGGCGCAGTTTGCGAGGCATTCCGCGCCAAGGTACAATCCGCGGTCAGAGAGGTCCGCACTTCACCGCCTATGGAACGCCGAGCGCAGCTGAAACTCCTCTCCCTGGTTGTCATCGTCGGCTTTGTGCTGGGCCTGCTGAGCGTCGTCCTGGGCGGGCTAGAAGCGGACCGCGGCACGGGAGGCACGCCGACGCCGCCAGCAGGCATCGGCCAGACGACGCTGCTGATCCTGGGCGTCGATCGCTTCGACCAGCCCCCTGCGCTGCGCGCCATCTGGTTCGTCACCTTCCGGCCCCCCGGGCGAAGCGTCTTCCTGTACGGGCTGCCAACCGATGCCCCCATCCGGGAACAAGAGCCGGTCACCCTCGGCGCGCTGTTCTCGTGGTCCTCCGATCGCGGCGTCGATCCTCTGTTCCTTGCCCAGCTTTCCGCCGCCGTTCCTCTGCAACCGGATGTGACCATCCTGATGGACGAGGCCGCTTTCGGCGCGCTGGTTGACTACGTCGGGGGCGTGGACCTGAACGGAACGCTCTTCAGCGGCAACGAAGTGCTCGGCTTCCTGAGTCTGGTGCTCGACGAGCCGGAAGCCACGCTCAGCTCGCAGTCCCGGCTGATCGAAGCACTGGTCTTGCGGCTCCCCGCGCTTGGAAACGGACCCGACGTGTCCCCGCTTCAGGGGCTGGTTCCCGACCACGCTCATCTGTCCCTTCCGGTCAGCCAACTGCTCGGGCTGCTGACCCCGCTCCTCCCGGTCGACCCTGCCGAGGTGCACGTCAGCCGATGGACGGGCTCGGGCCAGCCGTAGGGCGGTGCCTCGAGACTCGAAAGGCGCCGTGTGCAGGCTTGACTTCCTTCCAACACCCGGTATGCTATGCAGTTGATGCGGTGATTGACCTGCCGTTAACGTCGGGGTGAGGACGACGCAGCCGGCTGGCGGCGATTCCCTGACCGGGAACAATGCCCAGCCCAAGGCTCGCCCCTTCCGAGCCCTTGCGGGCGACCACCGTTCACATTCCAGGCTCTGTGGAGGAGGCCATGAAGAAGTACGCCCTGTTGTCACTGCTGTTGTTGGTCAGTCTTGTCTTGGGAAGCTGCGGTGGCGCCAAGCAGCCTCAGCTCGGCGGCCAGACGGTCACCGTCGCCGTGGAGAACGCCTATCCGCCGTTCAACTTCATTGACGAGGCGACCGGCCAAGGCGTGGGCTGGGACTACGATGCGGTTCGTGAGATCTGCGCGCGCATCGGCTGCGTCGCGGAATTCAAGCAGGCCGCCTGGGATGGGATCTTCCCGGCCATGCAGGCGGGGGAGTACGACATGCTTGCCGATGGCGTCACCGTCACCGACGAGCGCAAGCAGATCGTCGAATTCTCCACCCCGTATGTCACGATCGGGCAGCTGCTCATGATCCGGGCCGACCAGAACATCCCGGATGTCGAGGCCTTCAAGAAG
>Ga0315289_10000391_pt1 | contig 69178 bp, 78 predicted proteins | sample YL17G11_40_MG_FD_203452 | JGI IMG/M metagenome (GOLD analysis project Ga0315289, IMG submission 203452) | Sediment microbial communities from Yellowstone Lake, YNP, Wyoming, USA - YL17G11_40 | ecosystem: Environmental > Aquatic > Freshwater > Lake > Sediment | place: USA: Wyoming | collected... | reverse complement strand
TCTTTTCTATTCCTCTTTTCTGTTTGTGACTCTTTCGTCTATGAAATTCCATCTCATCAACTTCCACATAACTACCAACCTGAACTTTCAGATTGTCTGTAAAGTTAGATATTTTAATAGCGTATCTTCTTATCCATCTTAAAATTGTGCTATGGTCTGAATTATGAGGAAAGAACGCCTTAAAGTGTTCCTGCACTCCTCTGGTGCTTAATCCTCTGCAAAACAAGTCTAAGGCACAGGTTATCTTTTGAGGGCTATTTCTCATTCTAAAGAATGAGTCTTGAGGTATAAATCTTTTAGAGCAAGACTTACAAAAGTATCTTTGCCTCTTTCCGTGAGCTTCTGTTTGCTTAAATCCTCGTTTGACTACTTCGTTGCTATTGCAATGAGGACATTCTATATTCTGTACCATAATATATTCAGGTACCACCACTATATAAACCTTTCTGTACCATAATTTTTACTCCGCATAGTTATAACGCCATAGTTATAGGTGTTCTTATAACTATCTAATAATTATGGTTATTTATATAATTATACAAAAGTTTATAAACAAAGGAGTGTAATATAATTTATGGTTATAGTAAATTTTGATGGATTTACTAATATTTGGGAAATATACGGTCTAAAGGAAAATCCATTCTCAACATCTCCAATACTTGTAATTGGCGGAACAATTCCGATAGAATCATTTGTTGGAAGAAAAGACAACATCAAAAGACTAAGCAAAATCCTCACTTCCAAGGGTGGCTCAAGAATCTTTGTGTATGGAGATGTTGGAGTTGGAAAAACTTCTTTTGTAAATGTAGTAAGACATTCTGCATTTGTTAATGGATTCTTTACACCATTTAAAGAGATAGCAGTACAGCAAGATTGGAATACTGATAATTTTATTTTAAATACTATTTCCGCTATTTATGGAACATTAAAAGTTTTGAAAGATAAGCCAATTAGTAATGAAACTTTTAAAAAATTAGAAAGTTTATTTGAAATTGGAAGAACCAGAGTAAATGCTGGAATTTCTATTGCGGGTTTCGGCGGAAATTATGAAGAAGACCAAGTCACAGATAGATTACCTGCTTTTAGTTTGCAAGAATTTTTTCAAGAGATTATAAAAGAGATAAATGAAAATACAAAAAAAGAAACAATAGTTCATTATAATAATTTAGAGCTTCTACCAGAAAAGAAGATAAGATACATTTTTGATAATTTAAGAGACTTTTTTCAAATAAAAGGAGTACATTTTATTTTTGTTGGAAATTTAACCGTACATTCAATTATTCAAAGCATGCCTCGTTTTGCTTCTAATCTTACAGATACTTTTCATATTGAGACATTAACCTTTGAAGAAACAAAAGAGATTATAAGAAAAAGATTTGAAGCATTAAGAATATCTCCAGATTATAATACTGTTCTTCCTTATTCTGAAGATTGTCTTAGTGTTTTGTATAAATTAATGGAAGGAAATATTAGAAATATTTTAAATAGTTTGTCTACTGCAGTTTTAGAAGTTACAAATGAAAAACCAGAAATATTAGATAGGAACAAACTAGCCAAAATATTAAATGAAGTTTTAGAAAAAAGATATCTGCATACTCTCTCAAATAGAGTCAGAGAAGTTTTAATGGAAATAGTAAATCACAAGGAAATAACAAATAAAGCTCTTTCTGATAAAATTAAAATACCTCGTTCAAATATTTCAACATATCTTAAAAATTTAGAAGAAGCTGGTTGTGTTTATCTTAGAAGAAAAAATGGAAAAGATAAGTTTTGGAGTGCCGAACCAAAAATAAAATGGTCTTTATTAAAAGAAAATCCACAACAGACCCTTAACATTTAATCTTCTTTCTCAATAATAATCTTATCTTTTTCTGTTGTAGCTCTCAGGTCTTTACCTAAAAGATTAGAATCCTCTACAACTTTCTTAGGAAGATTAAGAAGATATTTATTGTATTCTATATCTCTTACTTTTTTAGAAAGTACTTTAATAATTTTCATAGTAATTTAAGGTACCGATTATTTATAAGTCTTTCTGTACCATTCAAAGAGAAACGATTATTTAAGACCACTTAATGCACCAGAGAATGTTTATCTAAGCAATCATTGGCTTCTCAACAACTCTCTCGCTTCCGTCACTTATATTCCTGATTATCTTTCCCTTCCTCTTTGCCATAACCCTAATTTTCTCAAAATTCTTCTCTCCTTCAGGCAGTAAAATTTCATTTATTACATAAGTATGGACTACATTGCCTTTCTTGTCATCTGGAAAGTCCCAGAAAAAGCAGTTTTTCATGGCAGGCCAGTATTTATCCGGAATTTCAAGCTGGCAGAACTTGTCATCAGCCTTTTTTTCAGATGATTTGCCCGGTTTAGGCAGCTTCTTCTTTGTCTTTAACATAACATCGGAATCATCAGAATCAAGCAGCGCATAATACACCTTGTCAAACACCCTGTTCAGGTCCGTGGCTGTGCCTAAAAATTCATATACTTTCAGGTCATTTCCCTTCTTTAACTTGAATGGAAGCTCTTCTTTGCTAAGCAGCATGCCTGAAAACTTAATGTTTTTCAAGTCACATAAAATCCTGGCAACATCATTTACATATTCAAAACCGAAATTGAGCTTGACTCTGCCAGCAGTTTTCCTGAAACCCGCAGCAGCCCTATTTTTAAAGGCGCCTTTCCCAAATCTTACAAATTGTCTATGTATGGATTCATCACTTCCTCCCTCAAAAATCCTCTTTATAAAACACATACTCATCTTTCAGTGTCTTGATTTATAAATTTAACCCTATTAAAAACTTTTATAAACTTCCTAATCCACAGAATTTTATGGTTGACGGCAAAAAGGTAGGAGTCTATATTTCTGCTGGGCTTATTGCTATAATTTTTCTTTTAGCCTTCCTTACATTAAGGCCAATCTTGCTTTCAATTATCACAGGCTTGATACTTGCTTATGTCCTTTACCCTGTATACAAACGATTCCTTTCCTTCATTCGCGACAAGAATATTACTTCACTTATAATCTGCATTTTACTTGTATTGCTGTTCGTAGTTCCTGCCTGGTTTTTGGCACCGACAGTAATCCAGCAAATATTCCAGGCTTACACTTTTTTGCAGAAGGCAAATCTTGGCTCCCTTGTCAGTAATATTTTCCCGTCTGCAAATTTATCACCAGACTTCTATTCCTCCCTTAGTAATTTCATAGGCACAGTCGCTACATCACTTCTGAAAAGTTCAACATCCTTTATCCTGAATTTCCAGACTATTCTGTTGAACCTTGCTGTCGTCTTCTTTGTCTTGTTTTTCGCATTGAGGGATATAGAAGAACTTAAGTCTTACATCAAGTCTCTTTCGCCATTATCATCAGAAACTGAGGACATCTTTTTCAATAAATTCAAGGACGTCACAAACTCTGTTTTGTTCGGCCAGATAATTGTAGGAATAATTCAGGGAGTTACTGCAGGCTTAGGTTACTTTATCTTTGGCATTCCAAATATTCTTTCCTTAACGCTTTTGTCAGTGTTCTTTGGTGTAATCCCTTTCATTGGTCCGGCAATAGTGTGGCTGCCAGTTGTACTTGTGTTGTTTGTGCAAGGTAAAACTGGAACTGCAATAGGACTTTTGATTTACGGCATACTGATAGTTTCGACAATAGATAACATAACCCGCCCAGTGATTGTTTCAAAAAGGACAAAGATAAACTCAGGCATAGTTTTCGTGGGAATGGTTGGCGGAATGTTTGTCTTTGGCATCTTGGGATTGATACTTGGGCCATTGATACTTGCTTACACCTTAATCATTTTGGATTTGTACAGAAATAAAAAATTATAAGGCAATGAAAAGAGATGAAACTTAAAGTCAAGCCTTTGCAATTCTCAGCAGGACGGCCCGTCGCGATAATTAATGAATCTCTTGCGCAAAAATCAAGCATTCACGTTGATGAACGCATTACCTTAAAAAAGAATCACAAATCAGTTGTTGCTGTTGTCGATGTCGCTAAGAAAATTCTTGGCGAGGAAGAAGTGGCTGTCTCAACCGAAATTGTTAAAGAACTTAACTTGAAAGAAGAGGATTATGTTGAAGTCGAGCTTTCCCCAAAGCCGCAAAGTGTCTGGCTTATAAGGAAAAAACTCGCCTGCAAGAAACTTAGCAGGCAAGAGATTGGCTCTATAATAAAAGATATTGTACAGAATGCACTGACTGAAGCCGAGATAGCTTATTTTGTCTCTGCTATTTACAAATGTGGCATTTCCCTGAAGGAAACAGCTGATATGACCCGCGCAATTTTTGAAACAGGTAAAAAACTTAACCTAAAGGAGAAAATGATTGTTGACAAGCATTCTATTGGCGGAATTCCAGGAAGAGTTACGCCAATTCTTGTTGCAATCTGCGCAGCTACAGGATTGATAATGCCAAAAACTTCTTCAAGAGCGATAACAACTCCATCAGGAACAGCTGATGCTATTGAGTATCTTGCTGAAGTCGATTTTAGCGTCGAAGAATTAAGGAAAATCATAAAGAAGGCTGGTGCGTGTATTGTATGGGGAGGTTCTTTAGGATTGGCCCCAGCAGACGACAAGATAATACAAGTAGAGAGACTGCTTAACCTAGACCCAAAACCACAGATGATTGCAAGCATCATGGCCAAGAAGCTTGCAGTTGGCGCAACCCATGTTCTTATTGATATTCCATATGGAAAAAATGCAAAGGTTAATCAAAAAGAAGCAAAAAAACTATCTCAAGATTTTATAAAAATCTCAAACATTTTCAAGATAAATACAAAATGCATCCTTAGTCACAACAACGAACCTCTTGGTAATGGGATTGGTCCGGCTTTGGAAATAGATGATGTCATAAAGGTATTGATGCGAGAAGGCAAATGCTACAAACTTGAGGAAAAAGCAGTATTCCTGTCAGGAAAACTTCTTGAGATGACAAAAAAAGCGCAGCTTGGAAAAGGCAAGAAGCTAGCAAAAGAAATCTTAGATTCTGGCCGAGCCTACCAAAAATTTGTAGAGATAATAACTGCGCAGCACGGAAAAATCAGGCGTTTTATAGAACCAAAGTTCAAGCGTGTCATAACATCAAAAAAATCAGGAAAAGTTAGAGAGGTTAATATTAAAAAATTAAATCTTATCGCAAGGCTTGCCGGCGCACCTTTAGACAAGCTTTCAGGCATATACCTCCATAAGCATGTTAACGACAAGGTCAGGAAGCACGAGCCCCTTCTGACAATTTACTCGCAGAATGATTCTGAATTAAGGCACGCATTTGAATACTGCGACAACGAAGAGCCTGTTGTTGTGAGATAAGAATTCTATACACTATGTTTGTAATTTCTTATTGCGGTGCTCCTCATCGCGATTGCGGGCATCCTCATTATCGAAATTCAAACACGCCAACGCCAGGAGTCGAACCTGGAGATCCTTGCGGAAAGCAGTTCTCAAGACTGCCGGAGTACCGTTGTCCCACGTTGGCTTAAATTTCTCAGTCGTTTAACACTTTTAAAAATTTGCTTTTATGTCCCTCATGCAATCCAAGTAGAACTAGATTAACTTGGGCTGACTGCTTACTAAAAATTAAAATTTAACCAAACAAAGCAGCCAGGCCTTCTGCAGAAGCTTCTTTTTTCTCTTCTTTCTTTTCTTCCTTAACTTCAGCTTTTGCTTCTCCACTATGCGCAGCCATCAATGCAGCTGATTCCAGCTCTTTGGCTATGTCAACACCTTGTAAACTTGCGATAAGCACTTTCACTTTAGACTCATCTACATGTGCGCCTGTCGCGTGTATAACCTTCTTAAGGTTTTCTTCATTTACCGGCTGGCCGAGTTTGTGCAAAAGCAAGGCCCCATATATGTATTCCATTTTTATTGTCCTCCTTGAACATTTAATTGAGTATTTGCCTGTTGTTCGACAGCTGCAGGTGTCGGCTGTTCTGTCTTGATAAATTTTTCCAATGCCTTTTCATGGCTTAATCCTTTTCCAAGCAGATATTTAATCGTATCTTTGCATGCATAAGATATCGAGACAGCAAATGCAATTGCCTTGCTGGCAAGCATCCCGAGTTCTTCCAAAGTTTTTGCTTTGTCTACCTTGATATTTTCGTATATCTTATCCTCTTTTTTATCATAACCTATCAAGGGCTCTAATCCGACATAGAATGGCTTGACATCGAGTTTTGCCAGAATGCTTGCTGCAGCCTCTGTTACTTTTTCCCCTTTCTTTACAACAACTTTCTTCTCCCTGATATTTATCTTGCCGTCTTCAATGGCAATCTTCAATCCTAAAACACCAAGCTCGCTTATGACTGGCCCTGGAACAAGTTCTGTTGGCCCAGGTTCTATCTCTATGTCCTCTTCAGCAACCTGCCCTGTCTTTGCTTTGACTGGGCTTTTCTTTTCGCTTAACATTGCAGAAAGTTCAAAAACTTCCAGATTCGAGAAAATGAATGCAACATCCTCTTTCACATATTCTTTCAATTTATGCACGCCAGGCTCTTTGCAAGCATCCAATGCGCGAGTGATTGTACTTTTTTTCAATACTTTTATTTCTGCCTTGCCCCTGAAGTTCTTTGTTGCAAGCTGAAACTGTCTTGATGGAAGACTTTTTATTGAAGAGATTATTATCGAATTGTTCCCATTAATTAACCTTACAATTTCCTTTACGCCTTTTATTTTCTTTTCAGGAACATCCTTTCTTGGCTCTCTCTTGACTTTTGTTTTCTTTTCCATTTTACTCTATCCTCACAGGCTTGCTCATTGTGAACTTAATCATTACACTTCTTACATTTTCTTTTTTCCTCGGCAACGCATTAACTATCATGTTATAAGCATGAATAACATTTTCAGTTATCTCTTCATCTTTCATGCTCTCTTTTCCAATGCACAACTTTAGGCTCGGCTCTTTGCTTTTCACTCTTACAATTTTCTCGTACCTGGCCATTATCTCCTTAAGCTTCACTTCGCTCTCGTCTGTCACAATTCCAAGCTGCGGCGAAGGCATTTTGCCCTGAGGGCCCAAAAATCTTCCAAAGACTGTAGCTACCTGGGGCATCAAATTTGCAGCAGCTATAAAGAAATCATAGCTCTTAGAAATGGCCTTTGCCTTTTTCTTGTCCTTGTATCTGTCAAATTCTTCTTTGATTATTGTTGTTACAACCGGGCTTTTCTTGTTCAGGAAGGCCGCAACGCTTATTTCTCTTATCTTGTGAGGCAGCGCCAAAAACAAGTTTACAGAGTCTTTCTTGATATCAAATTCTTTAAGATTTATCAATAAGTCTACGCTTTGGTCGAAATTCTTTTTCTTTTCCTTCCTCAGCTCTTCCAAGCCTTTGATTACTTTGTCTTTTTCCATTTTTCAGTTAATCGTGTCTTCTACCAAGCGCTTATCCTAGAATATTAGGTTCAGCGATGTAGTCTGACAGAACTCTTTTGAAACAGATATTTATAAATCTATTGCTCAACAGCCTTCAAATATTCCTTTATCCTTTCAGTCGCCTGGCTTATCAGGAATTTCTCGATTTTGCTCTCGAAAATGCTGTTCAATGTCTCGAACTCGACAAGATTGTATAAATTTTCTTTCTTATCAACAATCATCAAATCCCTGAGCTTTTTTAACTGCCTTCTTATGTTGCTCTCTGCAACTCCTTTCAGTTCAAGCCCTTTTTCTTTTCTCAATCCTTCAGCTTTTGCTTTGATGTCATCAGAACTCAATTTCTCTTTTTTCTTGCCAGCCTCGATAAGAACATACAAGATGTCAACAATAATATCTCTGCTGTCGCCCGGCTGAAGAAGTCCTAGGCTGAGGCATATTTTCTTCACAAGCTCTCTTTTGTCTGTTTGATAAGGCTTCTCATACCTTCTTAATGTAATCTCATTAAGCGGTTCGTCTTTTACCATCTGAAGCTACACCCCCTGTAGCGAAGATTTGAAAATGTTTCATTTTCACCATGCTATTTCAAGAATAGAAAAACTTATAAACCTAATCTTTGGGATTAACAACATGGCAAATGAAACTAGAATCAGATGTCCAAGTCCATGTAATCATGAAAGTGGAAGGGCAATGATGATTGTGAAAAAGAGAGATTATTATACTGATAAAGGGTCTTATTCCTGTATCTATGGGCCATGTGCTGTTATTGAACAATTAAACTTACTTGAAAAAACAGTAAAAGAATTAAAGGACAGTGAAATACCAAGATCGCACTCTCTATGGGAGGGGGCCGTATAATATAATTATCTCAAGAATATAAAAACTTATAAATCTAATCCTTCTCACCAGAAAATGGAACTTGTTGCATTATTATCAATAGGCCAGGGAACATGGGGGCAGGTTGCCGGACTTATCAACAGGCACGATTGGGATAATATAATTCTTCTCGGCAATAGCTTTGCAGAAAAATTCACATGCGACAAGAAACACGAATTCATCAAAGTTGATACTGACAAAAGAATATCAGAGCTTAAAGAAGAGATTATTGAAAAGCTCAAGGGAAAAATAAAAGGCATGGAAGTTGCTGTTTCAATCGCAAGCGGAGACGGAAAAGAGCATATGGCTCTTGTCTCTGCATTAATCAGCCTGCCTGTCGGCGTAAGGTTCGTTGTATTAACCCAGGAAGGTGTAATTGACCTGACACAGCAAGGCAAGGCATTGCTTGAAAAAGAAACAGGCACAACTTTTTTGTAAAATGGAAATTCACCATAAAATTGCAGGCATTATAATAAAAAATAAGAAGCTATTGATGGTTAAAAAAGAGGGTGAATCGCATTTCATAATGCCTGGCGGTAGGGTTATAGAACCAGAGACAAAAGAGCAAACTCTTAAGCGCGAATTAAAAGAAGAACTGAATGTCGAGCTTGTTTCAATGAAACCATTCAAGACATGGGAAGCGCCCCATTTCAGAGACAAGAACAAGATTGTAAAGATGGAAACATTTTTTGCAGAAATAAAAGGCAATCCAGAAGCTTCAAGTGAAATCAATGAAATTAAATGGATTGACTCAAACTATAAGCAACAAGGCATTAAAGTAGCGTCGATTAATGAGGATTATCTGATTCCAGAATTGAAGAAACTAAAATTGATTGATTAAACCTCTTTTATAATCATACTCTTTTTATCTTTTCCAATCAACACGACTCTTGATTCTGGTTTCTCGTCGAGAATTTTGTAACCTTCATCTTTCAATTCTTTGGTAAGTTTCTCTGCAAATTCTTTCACTTCTGCATGAGATGGCATTCTTTCGTAGCCAAGCCTTTTCCTTGAAAATCCTACAGACATGAATGCCTTTATTTCAATAAAATCGCAATCGCTTTTTTTTATCAAGCCAGCATATTCTTTCTCGAGGCAAATATTCTTGTCTTTTACAAGCGTCATTCTGACAACTCTCCTTGCTGGAAGTTTTTTGAATAACTCAAGAGTCTTGTTGAATCTTTCCCAGGCATCTTTTAATCTGCTCTTATGCCATTCTTCATACATCTTTTGATTCGGACTATTCATTGAGATGTAAATTTGCGTCGGCAAAGCGTTCTTATCCTTCAATTCAACAATTTTTTCAGGATACAATCCATTCGTGACGAGAAAACTCGTCATTTTTCTTTTTCTTAATTCTTGTATCAATTCAGAAAGATAAGGATAAAGAGTCGGCTCGCCGATAAGTGAGATTGCAAATTGGCTCGGATTCTGGGCTTCTTTCAATTTTTGTCTATTGACTTTCTCATTTCCACCAAACCCAGTAAGAAGTTTTCTTTGTGCTTCAATGCACTTTTCAATAAGTTCTTTTGGTTTATCGACATTCTCTGGCTTCGTGTCTAACTCAAGACCTGTAAGTTCTATTGGCCTCCAGCAATGCACACATTCATTCGGGCATGCCAGGAAAGGGCTCATCTGGCAGCATCTGTGCGATTTTATTCCATAAAACTGTTCCTTGTAACAGAATCCCTTATCAAGCAAGGATTTTTTTGTCCATCTGCATATCTGCACGGCTCCGTTGTTTCCAACCAGCTCATAATGCTGCTTTTTCAGGACTTTTTTTATTTCTTCAGATAACATTTCAGAAGAAATTACAGAGGACTTAAAAACTTTTTTGCCAGTACTTAGAAGTTAGATAACAAAGAAATAAAAAATATAATTGATTAGTAACGAGAATTTATAAAAAGCTCAAAATTATCTTCTTCTTTTCTTTACAGCTTTTTTCTTTTTTGCCATTTAAACCTCTTTATTATGTAGTTATAATATGATTCTTTTCTTTATATAGTCTTTTCTTTTTTTACGAAATTTTCAATAGCAGAATTCCATGGATTTTATTTCTCGACGGAGAAAAATGGACCTGCCGAGGATTGAACTCGGGTTACCTCGTTTTCCGTTTTCTTCCTCAAAGGAGGTTGATGGTTTCAGAAACCTTGTATGTTTTCCGGTTTCTGACAATGCTCGGAAATCAGAGATTTCCGACATCAAGGAACCTTGGTTCCTTACCTTGCGAACGAGGTGTCTTAGCCACTGGACTACAGGCCCTTTAAAACCCTAGAAATGTTATTTTAATAAACTTATCTCACAAAGAACCAGAGCACTGTCAGCCCTATAAACACTGCAATCAGCAGCCAGGTTACTGCAGCAAAAACACTTTTTGATACTTTTTCCGAACCCGTAAGCTTTTTCATTGTGATGTAAAAAAACCTTCCACCATCAAAGATTCCTAATGGAAGCATGTTCGCCAAAGCTACGCTCAAATTTATGAAAACAACCCACCAGAACAAATTGTAAACAAAGATAGTAAGCTCCTCAAGATACTTGGGTTCGTAATATACATTTGGATCTTTGAAGAACATTATTATGCTTCTTATTTTATTGAAAAACCCAAGCTTGTCTGTCTTGACTAGCATAACTCCGAGATACGCCTGGTTGTTATAACTGCCGAGCGTTATGTTATATTCCTGCACAGATTTGTTGAAAATTGTTTTCACTGACACATTTGCTCCGGGATTTATGGCAGACAGAGTTTTGTTCAAGTCTTTCGGGCTTGCGATTCTTTTGCCATCAAGTTCTGAAATTGCGCCCTTCAATCCCGCCTTCAATGCTGGACTGTCAAGATATGCGACAGTTTTCTCGCCAGACAGATTTACTGCAAAAAATGTAATGTTCTCTATCTTTATTTCAGTAAGATTGGTTCCGCCGTCCAGCTCTATATACATTGATTTTCCAACTTCTTGTATGTCTACTGTGTTTACTACAGTAAAAGCATATGTGTTGAAAATAACACCAGAAGGCTGGAAAGCCGCTGCAAAAAATCCCCATAGCACAAAAAAGAAAATAAACACCATTAGCCAGTTTGCAAATGTCCCGGCTGATAATATCGAAAGCTGGTTCTTTGGCTTTAACTTAGCCATCTGTTTTTCATCAGGCTCTACAAATGCACCTATGAATGGCCCCAAAAAAGCAAAGCCAGTTGATTTTATCCTTATATTATTGATTCTTGAGAATATTCCATGGAAAAACTCGTGGCTTATCGCAGTTACAGCTAAAACCAAAATCCAGTATGTGAAATAGAATGGTGGCAAAAAATCCACTTTGAAAATCTCGGGCAGGTATGGTACAAGCGGAACTATTGGTGGAATTTTCACAGCTCTTACAAATTCCGGCAAAGTTATGAAAATGTATACCAGTCTCCCCATCAAATAAAGCATCAAAGCCATGGAAACATAGCCCATCGTAATAATAATCCATTCCAACGAGGACAAAAATCCTTTGTGCTTCTCGCCTATTTTCTTTATTGTTTCAATGCCAAAAGTAGTCTTGTAAAGGAACAAAAGTCCTTCTCGCCTGACATTCTTTCTATTTTTATAAAGAATAATTCCTATGAAAGTGCTGAACAAGACTAAGAATGCAATGTCGTAAAATACAAAACTCATTTTATAATTTTATTTCTTCCTAATCTGCCTGAATGCCCTCTTTTTGCATTTCCTGCAGCGCACACTTCCTGTGACTATCTTTTTGGGGTCAGCCCTCATTCTTGAACAGCAGTTTTTGCAGATGAAAACATTCTTGAACAATCTTTGCTGTGCTGCCGGAATTTTTGCTGGCATGTTTACATTTTCCTCTTGATTACTTTAATTCCTTCAACATCCCAATACTCTACATTGTCGCTCTCTTTCAATTCAGACTTGATATCTTCTGCAGCAATAACATCATATGTTTCAAAATTTTCCAAATCCATCAGGCTTACCTTCTCGCCAATTGAAAGAACTTGTCCTTTCATTTTCTTGATTAAAGGGACTTCAAATCTTTCGTGTCCAGGATAGACAATTACTCGTTTTTTGCCATCAATAACTCCAATAGCTTCAATTCTCGCTTTACTCGCGCCGTGCTTTCCCGTCTTGCTAATGTCCTGGCTTTTAACAGTACACGCATTTCCCTCAATCATGATAGTTATGCCAGGCTTAGCATCTGTAGCATTAATTAATTTGAAAACCATATACTGTGTAGAAAAAATAGTTTTATAAAGATTACTAATTGACATTTTACATGGCCTTGAAGAAAAACGATTTTATAGAGCTTGAATACCTTGGCAGAATAAAGGATAATGGAATCTTTGATACAAACATCAAATCCGAAGCTGCTAATCTGAATATGAATATAGAGACCAGACCATATGTAATTTGTTTAGGCCAGGGAATGATTCTTCCATCAATTGACCAGTTTTTGATTGGTAAGGAGCCAGGAAAGTATGAAATTGACTTGTCTCCAGAAAAAGCGTTTGGCGCAAGGCATAAAGAGCTTGTGAAAACATTCCCAACGAGTGTTTTCCAAGCCCAGAAGCAGACCCCGGTTCCAGGAATGGTTTTTTATTTTGATAATCTTCTTGGAAAGGTTAATTCTGTGTCAGGCGGAAGAGTTACAATTGATTTCAACAACCCTCTTGCAGGAAAATTTGTTGTCTACTCGCTGAGTGCGAAGCGCGAAATAACTGATATCAGCGAGAAAGCCAAGGCACTTCTTGTATACTTCATGCAGAAGGATTTGCCATTTCGGGTAGAAACTGGAAAAGTTATTGTGAAATGTTTAAAACAAGAAGCACAGCTTCTTGCAATCTTGAAGCCAAAGATGAAGGAGATACTTTCTTTGGACATTGAAACTGAAATCGAACCAGAAGCCAAGCCCGAAACACCTGCCAACAAAGAAGTTAATCAAAATAGCTAATTTTTCACATAAAACTTTATAAAGTTAACGGGCTATTTTCAATGATGGGTGAATTAAAAGTTATTTCTTCGACTCTTGAAATAGATAAAGAGCTTGAAGAACTCGTCAAGAAACAAACCTCTAAGATAAAAGTTTATGGCATCGGAGGTGGCGGAGGAAACACTATCTCAAGAATGCGTGAGATTGGCATTAAAGGTGCTGAACTCATCGCTGCAAACACAGATGCTCAAGATTTGCTTTATACTGGCGCGGATAACAAGATTCTTATCGGAAGGGAATTAACACAGGGACTTGGTGCAGGAAGCAATCCAAAAATTGGCGAGGAAGCAGCCAGGGAATCAGAGTCAGACATTAAAAAGACAATGGCTGGTGCGGATATGGTTTTCATAACCTGCGGCTTAGGAGGAGGAACAGGAACAGGAGCAGCTCCTATAGTTGCAGAACTTGCAAAGAAACAGGGCGCATTAACAATCGCGGTTGTAACAATGCCATTCACAATGGAAGGCAAGAGAAGATTGGAAAATGCAAATTATGGTTTGGAAAAACTTGAAAGTTTTGTTGACACATTAATAGTGATACCGAATGACAAACTTCTTGAGATAGCACCAGACTTGCCATTGAAGACGGCATTTAAGATAGCAGATGAAATACTTACAAATGCAGTAAAGGGCATAACTGAACTGATAACAAGAGCAGGTCTGGTTAACCTGGATTTTGCAGATGTTAAGACAGTAATGACAAACGGCGGCGTTTCATTAATAGGCTTAGGAGAAGCTGACAGCCAGAACAGGGCTCTGGAAGCAGTTGAGAAAGCATTAAATAATCCTTTGATTGACGTCGATGTAAAGGACGCAAGCGGAGCATTGATTAATATTATAGGCGGTAATGACCTCAGCCTGGATGAAGCAAAGACAATAATCGATTATGTAGGCAGCAAGCTAAGCGAGGACGCAAAAATGATATGGGGCGCGCAAATCTCAGAAGACATGGACAAGACACTGAGAGTAATGCTGATTATAACTGGCGTGAAAAGCAACCAGATAATAGGCACAAGGGCGAGCAAGCCAGAAAGCGAGAGCACAATTGACAACGAGCTCGGCATCGAATTTTATAGTTAACTTTAAAAAATCAATTCTGCTTCTTTATCAATGATTGAAAAGTTATCTCCATTTTTACTTCAATGCAGAAGGGTTTGGGCTATTTTGAAAAAGCCGACTATGGAAGATGTAAAATCAGTCTCAAAAATAACTGCAATCGGCCTTCTCGCAATAGGATTTATTGGCTTTTTGATATCTATCATCATGAATATATTCTAGCTCTAACCAAAAACTTAATAAAGCAACCTTTTTAATCTGAAATATCCTATTTATAAAATGATATTTGTAATAAAAGTCACATCAAGCAAAGAAGACCGCGCTTTGGACTTGATAGCAGAAAAAGTGCAAAAAAAGAATATTCAAGTTTATAGCTTGGCTCGTCCTCACGGCATGGCAGGATACATATTTTTAGAAGCAGAAAACAGGGCAAGTGCAGAAGAAGCAGTCTTCAATCTTCCTTATGTAAAAGGAATTGTAGGAAAAACAGTGATGTACGAGGAGATTAAACCGATGATACAGCCAGTCATTGCAGAAATGAATATAGAGAAAAATGATATTGTTGAGATAATTTCTGAGCCATTCAAGAAAGAACAGGCAAGAGTTATAAGAGTGGAAAAACAAAAAGGAGAGGCTGTTGTCACATTATTGAATGCAGCAATCCCAATTCCAGTAACAGTCAAACTTGATAATCTCAGGGTAATAAGAAGAGAAACAGACAGAGAAGCTGAAGAAAAGAAGAAGGAGGAACAATGATAATCAAACTGCTTGTTGAAGGTGGAAGCATGAAACCCGGTCCGGCAATCAGCCAGAAACTCGGTCCGCTTGGAATAAATCTTGGAAAGGTCATGCAGGATGTTAACAAATCTACAGAGAGCTTCAAGGGACTTAAGGTTCCTGTTGAACTTGACGTCAATCCCAAGACAAAGACATTCTCAGTCAAGGTTTCTTCACCGCCCGTCGCTGAACTGCTTAAGAAAGAACTCGGACTCGAGCTTGGAAGCGGCAGCGCCAAGAAAATCAAAGTCGGCAACTTGTCAATCGAGCAGGTAATCTCAATCTCAAAAACAAAACTTGACCACATGCTCGCTAAGGATTTGAAGAAAGCAGTAAAATCTGTGGTAGGCTCCTGTGTAAGCCTTGGCATACTTGTTGAGGACAAGGAAGCTAAGGAGATAGAGCAGGATATTGTCGCTGGTAAATACGACAAGGAGATTAAAGAGGAAAAGACACAGGCAGCCCCGGAAAAATTGCAGAAATTAAGCCAGTATTTCGCCGAGGTAAAGAGAAAGCAAGACGCTATGCTCAAAAAAGAAGAAGAGGCAAAGGCTGCAGCAGAAGCAGCGGCTGCCGCGCAGGCAACAACAGCCGCACCTGCAGCGCCGGGTGCAGCAACAGCAGGAGAAGCAACAGCAGGCAAGGCCGCAGCACCAGGCACACCAGCAGCTCCAGCAGAAGCCGGCAAAAAGCAGGAAGTAAAGGAACAGAAGAAAAAATAGATTTAAAAATCACTTTTGTTTTTCATATACATGTTTGGGGCTGTGGGATAGTCTGGTAGCCTTCGAGCTTTGGGAGCTTGCGACCCCGGTTCAAATCCGGGCAGCCCCACTTCATCTTCCGATGCGAGGATGCCCGCAGTCGCAACGAGGAGCACCGCAGCAAGAGAAGAATGAAGTTAGCAAATAAGGAGAATCACACTCAAAAACATCAAAATGACAAAAACAAAGAAGGTAAAAGTAACAGGGAAATTTGGTGTTAGATACGGCACCAAGGTAAAAGAAAAACTCAAGCCCATTGAAGCAAAACAAAGGAAAAAGCAAGTTTGTCCATTTTGCAAAAAGAAGAAATTAAAAAGGATTTCAAGCGGGATTTGGGTATGCAAAAGGTGCGGCAAGAAGTTTGCTTCAGACGCATATTATCTCAGTTAAAAAACTTTATATACTCATCAAGACAGATAAAAAAATGGCAATCTACAAATGTTTCAAGTGTGAAAAACAGATATCTTCAAAGAATCTTGAGAAAAGGTTCACCTGTCCATACTGCAACAGCAAAATCTTCTACAAACCAAGGAAAATAATCACAAGAGTGAAGGCAGAATGAAACTCGCACAAGGAACCCAGGAAAAAATACAAGATTTGCAGCTTTCTGAACAGGCTCTGCAGAATATCCTTCTGCAAAAACAAGCATTCCAGCTCGAGCTTAACGAGACAGATGCCGCACTACACGAGGTAGAAAAGGCAAAAGATGAGGTCTATAAGATTGTCGGTCAGATAATGCTCAAGTCAGAAAAGCACGAAATCAAGAAAGAGCTCGATGACAAGAAGAAAATACTTGAGCTCAGGTTAAAAGCCCTCGAAAAGCAGGAAAATATAATCAAGGAAAAATTAGAAACACTAAAAAAAGCAATTGAGGAGGAGTTAAAAAGTAAATAGAAATATTTATAAAGTTTCTATCTCTAAATTTTCTATGCCATTCAAAGATATTTTTTCAAAATTATTCAAAAGTAATGAAGACCCCGAATACATTGAGATTGATTTGGGCCAATCGCCAAGCGAAAAGACAACAAAAGTTCTTGTCAGGCCTTTTATTTTGAAAAAATTTGATGATACTCCAGAAATTCTTAATTCCTTGAGAGAGGGATACACAATAGCAGTGATTGATATGAAGCCTCTTAAGGACAAGGACGTAATTGAACTTAAAAGGGCTGTTTCAAAAATCAGGAAAACAGCAGAAGCCTTAGAAGGAAATGTCGCAGGCTTTGGCGAAAACATCATAATAGTCACGCCAAACTTCGCAGAAATATACAAGCCTTCAAAACAAGCTCCAATAAGTGTGCCTTCTCCAACCGAATTCGAGAAATATTAAGACAGTTAGTTCTATTATTATTTATCAATTCTTTGTTATAAATTATCTTATAAAGCCAAGACATCTTGAAACTAAAACTTTTAAAAGCACATATATAATACTATAGCATGAAAATAGTTTATTCTGAAATTTTCAGGAAAACCAAGGCAAGCAGCTTGCATAGCTTGCTGAAAATCCTGCCTAAAACAGTATTTGTCACATATATTATACAGTACAAGAATCTTGCTTGGAATGTCAAAGAAGAACTTGCAAAATCTGGATTTAAAATCTCAGGATTCGAACAAGTGTTAGGATGCTCTAAACTCAAGCCAAAAGAAAATATTCTTTTAATTGGCGGCGGTAAATTCCATGCACTCAATCTGCTGAATTATGCCAAGCGCGTTATTGTGTTCGACGGCGAGCAAGTTATTGAGCTTGGCCTTAAAGACAAGGAAGAAATAGAAAAATCCAGGAAAGCAAAAATACTGCAATTTTTGCTTGCTAATAATATAGGGCTAATTGTTTCAACAAAACACGGGCAGTTTAACCTGAAGGGGGCTATTTCCCAAAAAAAGGAACTTGAAGCAAAATTTCCTGGTAAGAAATTTTATATTTTCCTCGTCGAAACTTTGCAGCAAAGCGAGTTTGAAAATTTTCCAATCGATTTATGGATAAATTTCTCATGCCCGGGCATAGAATATGACAGCAAGAAAGTTGCTAACATAGATACTTTACAATCTATCATAAAAAAATAAAAAAAATAAAAATTAAAACTTTATTTTCGCGATAGCGCGAAAACTGATTTTAGGGCTACTACGATTGTTGCAGGCACAAACAAGATAACGAGTGCATTCATTATGTTTGTCACATAAGGCAATGCCATTTCAATGCCCGCTGTTTTGCTCAAAGCACTTACAATTACCAGGACTGCACCAGCTGTCAAAAATTGTTTTGTTTCAGTAGCTGTTACATTCAGCAATCCAATCACTATACCTATTGCTGCGAAAACTGCCGCCCACAAAGGTGTTGTCAAATTTATCTGAACTACAAATCCAGATAACACTGCAAGCACTACTCCAATCAAGAAGGCCCAAGCACCTAGAATGTTTCCTTTTAGCTTCACCATTTTACCTCCTTTTCTTCTTTGTGCAAGGATTTTCCTCTTTTTAAGCTTTTTTCAATCCAAAAACACGTAAAATGACATATATTCTTGACTACAAAAAAATTTATAAACCTAGTGTTACTCAAGAATTATAACAAAATAATAAATAAAATGAAGTCAGTTTTCAATATCTTGATTTTAGCGACGGTATCTCTTCTGCTTATAGCCAGCGCATCAGCTTCATTAATTGATGTCAGCAAAAGCGATATTGCATTTACAAAATCTCAAAATCTTACCAATTTTGATATCACTGCCAATGAGAATGTAATCCTGCAGATAACTAATAATTTGGCATTAATGGATGAGCTTGGCAACTCTCTTTCATTTAGGCTGTCAAATTCCAGACTTAATTTTCCTCTTGTTAATGCAACAACAATAAATGTATCCTATGTTGATAATAATGAATTTGAGTTTAAGATAAAAGATTATAGTCTTGGGCAGATAACAATATTCGCAGTGAATGCCTCTAATCCTTCAATAACTGAAACTTACACAATCAATGCTAATATGCTTGGTAGCCTTTGTGAATTTGGCACTGTGGGTCATGTTGCAATCACTGATGTTTATGATGATTCTGATGACTGGACATGGCATCCTCTTGAAGAAGTTACACTTTCTGTCGATGTGGAGAATAATTATGATGTCAGCCAGAAAATAAAGGTCAAGCCAGAACTCTATAACGAAGACGGCAAGAAGATAAACCTTGATATTCAGGAGAAGTCAGTAAAGCTTGACTCTGGCGATTCAGATACAGTAGACTTTTTAATAAAAGTCCCAGCAGATGTGAAATCTGGCTCTTTCAGGCTTTATGTTAAAGCATATTTGAGCTCTGGCGGTGAAAGCAAGGGCTGCGACGACAAATGGCAAACTTTATATTATCAATCACTTGACATTGACAAGGATGATTATAATATTGTTATAGATTTGGATGCGCTTGAATCAAGCATGCCTTTCATAGTTAGCTGCAATCAGGATGTTTCATTCAGCTTGCCTATATACAACATTGGGGACTACAAAGAAGATAGTGTAAAAGTTCTTCTTAGGAACAAGGAGCTTGGCGTATCAGAAGAAAAGACTTTCGAAAACATGCATATAGGTGATTACCAGACTGCAGACTTTGAATTTTTCATGCCAAGCAACGCGACATTCAACAAAGTCTATCCCTTTGAACTTATTACATACTTTGATTACGACGATTATGACAATACATATTCAGATTATAATACCTACTCTCTGAAATTTAAGGCTGGCACAGACTGCAAGGTCGTTGGCGATGTTACCATGTCCATAGCATTAGACAGCCAGCAAGTCTTGGCAGGAAAAGAAGTAAAGATAAATGCAACACTTACAAACCCTGCCTTTACATCAATGATATATTCAATATCTGTCGAAGGCTTAGGAGACTGGGCACAGGTCAAATCTGTCTCGCCTCAGACAATCACACTTGCACCAAACGAGAAAAAGACAGTAGTCACAACATTGCAGCTTGACAATTCAGCAGCTGGTGACAAGACATTCTCCATCAAAGTTACATACGGAGGTCAGGCAAAAACCCAGGCAGTCAGCATGTTCGTCAACCAGAATTCAGCATCAATTTTCGGAAACATCAAAAACTGGTTCGGAGCTGATTCATGGATTGGACAGCATTGGAGTTTGTTGTTGATAATCCTTGTCAACGTGGTTTTGATTGCAGTAATAATCTTTCTTGCAATCAAGCTCTCAAAGTAATTTTTAAACATCAAAATTTTCACAAATTTTGTGGCTTTAAAATTCTTTAATAATCAGAATTTTTAAAATCTAGAATTTTTGTTATAGTCTTAGCTTTCTGAAGCAATTTCCATTAATAATTAATATTAAATCTGCTTGAGAAAATGTGCTGCAGGTTTGCTTGTTTACCCTTACTTGTTTAATATATTTTCTAATTACTAACAGATAAAAATAATTCTCTTCAGAAAGCTAATTAATTGCGAAGTTTTTCCCTAATACTTCTTTTGTGACTTGTTGTATTCTTTCTTCTCCATACTTCTTTACAATCATGCTGATTCCGTATCCAATCAGCATTCCAGCACCAACATCAGTCAGGTAGTGATATCCCTGATAAACCCTTGAAAACATAACTACCAAGGAAAAAACAAGCCAGAAATACCTCCACTTGCCGTCAAAGAAAGGCAATGCAGAAAAGACAGCTGTTGAATGCCCGGATGGAAAGCTCTGGGCCATATCCCTGCTTCCAGGAATTGCAAATGGCCTTTCTCTCATGAAGAAAATTTTCAGAAAATATGTGACAAGCATGCTTGCTCCAAAAGCAAACCAGAAAGTTGCAGGAATCTTCTTTCTTACACCTATCCAAATCAGGCTTATTATTATAAAAACACTGATTCCATCGCCTAAAAGCGCGAATACAGACATGAATTTTGACAGCCAGGCATACTGGTGATTCAAGAAAAAAGCCGATACTTGATGGTCATAGAACACGCCAGTTGCAAGCAAAAGAAAACTTATTAAGTAAACTATCATCTTTTAATAAGAGAATAAACCTTTAAAAATATTTCACAATGCCAAAGAAAATCTCTGCCCAAAATCTTGGATTCTTCATGTTCCTGAGATACATGCTGCTTTTTTTGTTCGTCTTAACGAACATCTTTTCTTTCCTGCTGCCGCAAGCCACAATAAAAGCTTCTTTTGCAGTAATACAGCTTTTCACGCAGGCAACTCTCACAAATTCCACCATCACATTTCAAAGCCATAGTATAGAAATAATTCCTGCATGCATCGCACTCTCTGCATACTACCTTCTCCTGATTCTTAATTTATCGACGCCAATGCCAATAAAGAAGAGAGTATATTCACTAATCCTTACATTTGTTTTGCTATTTCTTGTTAATGTAGTCCGGATAGCTATCTTTTCATTCATCTTTGTATCTTCCCAGGCTTTATTCACCACCTTTCACTTCATTACATGGATTCTTCTTAGTTCAATCATCGTCTTTCTTGTTTGGTACGCTGGCATAAAGGTCTTTGATATACGAGAAATACCTGTTTACTCTGACTTGAAATTCCTTATAAGACAGATAAGAACATAGCAAACAATATTAAATTAATTTATAACCTATTTTAACGAGTGGTTTAATATCCAGGAGGGATTATATTTCAATGCCTCTTGAATGCGCATACGCGCCAATAATGAACCTTTCAACAGCTTCTAATATCTCGCAATTTGCAACAGATATTTCATAGCAGTCTGCTCCTTTTTGTGATATGCTTGTCACATTAGCAACTTTAAACGCCAAGCTTGTGGAATCAAGATACATTCCCTCGCTTGCATTGCATGAAACATAAGGTATGCTTCTGTTGTCTGCCAGCGTCTTGTTCTGTGTTCCAGTAATCACCGTCGTCCACAAACCAATTGCCTGCCCTAATTCCCCGCCAGCAATGCCATTATTCTCGCACTGCAATCCAGGCTCGCTTGCTAAAATCGTCTTAGGCTTTATCCTTATCACACCTTCAATCTTGATATCTTCCAGCGTCCTGGGATCATTCCTTAGGTACATGCTGTAATTCACTGTATTTATTCCGTTTTTATCGAATAATGGGATTCTTGTGTAATAAAAATTCAAATCTCCGAATTTTTTCTGTTCAAAATTTAGTCCAGCATACTCTATCTTTTTTGACTCAAGATAAGACTTATAAGAGACATAAATCAGGCCAAGAACTATAACTACACCTATCAGCACATAAATCCATGTATTGCTTGTTGGTTTTGCTGTTTCCTTGTCTGCTTTTGGTTTTGTTTTCATTGCAATCCTAAAATCTTGAACAAAAATTTATCGCTTGCCCTTATCATCTCGCCAGGGGAAGCATAGATAGAAATACAATTTTCTTTCTGATTTATAAATGTTTCATTACCCTGCCTGATTATTATTATATTGCTGCTTGTGCAGTTTTTTCTAACAAACTCAGTGCAGTTCACTGTCATGCATGTTGGCTGCATTCTTGAGATAATCTTGTCAAGATTCTGGGTAATCTCCCGCACGCCTTCTATTGAGCTGTCATCAGAATAATACAAGGGCTTTCCAGCATAATCATTTGCAGTCATGAAGACAGGCGCTGAAACATTTTCAGTGTCAAGAGGGTTATATGTTGTGACAAAATCTATTCCAGATAATGCAAAGTGCCATCCATCCTCCTGAAGTTCAAACGTTATGTCCTTATATTTTACTTTATTCTTGCTGCCCCCGCCAAAACCTCCAAGGCTGTATCCAAGAGTGCTGAGAATCATTACAGCAGAGATTATAATCACAATTGTCCTTCTTTGCTTTGTTTCCTTAATAGCCCTTTCCTCAGGCGACATTAATTCTCGCATAACTTTTCCACAGCATCTTTGTTTTTAAATTTAATCAACCCGCCAGAAAAAGTATATTGCCCTTGACAATTGTCAAGCAGGATTGCCCCAAGTTGCCCGAGGGTAAATCGTTTCAACACTAATAATTAATCTTTGTCTTGCTCTTGCTGCGGGCTTCCTCACTGATGTTACAGAGCTCCTCGAAAACCAAAGGTTTTCTCAGCTGCAGCAAGCAAAGAAGGCGAGCATCAGCGAGCCTTCCATCACTGCCTAATCTTTGATTCACTCTTGTCTTGAAGCTCCTCGTTGCGACTGCGGGCTTCAATCTGTCAGAAATTCAAAAAGAATTTCTGAGCACCTCGAAAACCAGAGGTTTTCTCAGCTGCGGCGAACAAAGCTCTCGCTTGTCCTTAGAAAAAAAGAAAAAGAAAAAAAAGAAAAAACCGCTGTTTAAGCGGTTATTGGTGTTGCTACGTCAACGGTGCTTAACTTTACAATTCCGACATCTGTTGATGGCTTGCTTGTAGTCACGTATTTGGCAGCTTTTTCTGTATCTGCTGCTTCGTAACCTGCTACCAGCATTGCAATCTTGCTTGCTGAAAGTGGCGATGTTGCTACTTGTATAAGTGCCTGGTTTGCTCCAACTCCTGTGGCTGCAGTGAATGCATCGCCGCATACTGGTGTTGTGCTTCCAAGTACTTGTGCAGCTACTGTGTTTATACAGCTTCCTCCCACTACAATCAAGTTCTTGCCGCTTACTGAGCTTGCTTCACTGTCCTTTACAGGTACAAGTGCTGCTGCAGCTCCTGTCGTAACAGATGGTGCTGCTACATAGACATTCGCATAAGATTCTCCGCCGTGGTAGATAACCTTTACAGTGTCTTGTGTTGCATCCTGGTCATTCAAGACTTTTGATGCTAATGCACTTAGTGCATATCCTTCATAGACACCTGTTTCACCTATCTCAGAAAAGCTTCCTGCCCAGTTTGTTATTACTGAATTGACTTGCACTTTGCCGTCTGTTCCAGTCAAACCAAGCGTGGCGTTTATCCAGCTTCCAGCTCCGATGGTTCCATCTTTATCCTTTTCCACCATTCTCAACTTCCAGGTTGCTGGTGGTGCTTGCGCTCCACTTCCTGTAAAGTTGATTTGTCCAGGCGCGTCAGTTACATTAGTGCCTATTACAGGCAAGTATACTAACATACCCTGTTTTGTGTAAAGCTTATAGAAGCTTCCATCGCTTAGGGACAAGTTTACACCCTTGTCATTATCGCTGTAAGTTATGCCTTTCAATGTCAGGATGACATTTCCGATAGTCTTGGAATCACCAAGGTTATTATCTCCAAATTCATAAGTCTGAAGTGTCAGCTTATCTTCGATTTTGGTATAATTGATTCCATTACTTTGCCATATGTTTGATACTCTCATCAAGTGAGATTCTGAATCTCTTGAACTCGCCCAAGACGCTACAAACTGCCTCTCGTTATTTGTGTAATTCAAATAAATCTGAGTCGCACTTGTTGTCTTAAGCTTGTCGCTCTCATCAGTTTTTCCACCAATACTTACAAAAGCTGTTGTATTGCCCGCAAGTAATTTGATGCTTACATCTCCGTCCTTGATTGGTGCTTTCAATGTCATTACATCGTTTCCATCATTTTGGACTGATGTTTGTTCCTCTAATGGGAAAGTCATTCCAGTGGTTATAATTTGTATTGCCTCAAATCCAGGCATTAACAAAGACTGGTCTGGAGTTATAAACTTCTTGTCATCAAGTTTCCATTGAATGACAATCTTGTCTAATTTCTCCTTTCCACCCGCTGATGTTCCTTTTGTGACATACGCCTTAAGGTTTGATATTGTCGCGCCATTAAGATCTACATCCTGTGCATTGTTAAGGATCAGTTTTCCAGTTCCAAGCGAAATGATTACTTTGCTTACTGCAGATTCTTTTGACTTGTAAATGATGCTTTTGACACCGATTACAGTTCCATCTGCAAGTTTCTTTGTAGCTCCTTCTGCTAGTTTGTCTGTGGTTTCCCCATTTATTGACAAGATTACATAGTCTGAGCCTATGTCAGCATCTACTGCATAGCTCTTTGTGCCTAGTGTAACTGTTGCTGGAGTACCTTCAGTAACTGTAGCTTCGTTAGCTGAATCAAGCAATGTTAATTTCGCTGTTGTTGATGAAGTTCCGTTCTCTGCTGAAAGGATATAGTAGTTCTTTCCAAGCAATGGTATTGTCTTGGATTCTATATCCGTAAGCCTGCCTGTTGTACTTACTACAGATTCTACATCTGTTGTGAAGTCAAGCGTGTAATTCAAGATACTCTCTCCAGAGTTAAGCTTGAATCCCAATGTTGGCAAGCTGCTTTTATAGTCTGTGTCTGCAAAATGTGTAAAGATCAGGTTGTTTCCAAGATTGATCCTTTGTGTGTATGCAAATTCATTGCCTGCTTTATTTGAGAATGTTCCATCCCCAAGCAATGTTGGCATGTCTGATTTTACTAGAGATGCCGCGCCCCACACACCCGATGCATTGCCTCCGATGTTAAATTTCTGACTACCTTTTTGTATCAGAACTTTCTCACCTGCGCCAATTTCTGCACCTGCTGATGTTACGCCTTTCGCTAGATCACTTGCTATCGATGTTGCCGCTGCTAAATCTAATGTTGCTGTTGAGCCATAGACTACTGCTACATCCGCTTGTCCACCCTGTACGAATGGTGCTGGATAATTGGCAGCAAAACCTATTGTGCTCCCCAACATAACCGCGCCTGCTAATACAGCCGCGATTTTTCTAAAACTAAATTTCATGTTTTTTATTTCCTCCTTTCGGTTTAATTTATGTTCTACTTTGGACAGTAATGACTCTTGCGAATCATTCTATCCGAACGAATTTACTAGTCAAAATCGATTTAAAAAGCTTTCGCATTGGGTATCATAAAACCGAACCTTTTCCAGTTTTATTATTTAAAGCTTTTGTTGTCACTCTTGTCACGGAAAAATCTCTTTTGTAAGCCTAAAGGAAAAATCAGCAATGTTTTTGTGATATAAGGTATAATAACCCATATATGTAAATTTTAAACCCTCAAATGAAATATATGCTTTTCAATTAGTAGTTCCAAAAATGCTTATATATAAAAACATTTTTAAAGCCCTATTACCTCAAGTTAGAATGAAACTCAAAACAAAAACCATAAACCTTTACATCACTCCAGGCTCATTCTACTTTTTGTTCAGAAGAGCTCAAGAAGGCTATGATTTCAACGAGCTTTCTGAATTAAGACAATTGTTGAGCAACGAGAAAGCCAAGCTTCTTAATATCATTAAATCAAAGAGCCCAGAATCAATGTATCATCTTGCCAAGTTATCAGGAAGAGACTTCAAATCAGTCAAAAAAGACCTCGCAGTATTGAAGAGATTTGGTTTGATTGACTTCGAACACAAAGAAAAGGGCAAAAGAAAGATGTTGAAACCAGTTATAGCTATTGACAAGCTGCAAGTTAACATAGATTTTACTTAGAGCTCATTTTTCCATTAATTCATAAAATCCTGAGAAGCTTGATACAGAAAACAAGGACAAACTGCTGCCTTTAGGCAGCAGACAGTTGAGAGCAACTGTCCCTTGTTCTTCTGTCTCACAAATTTCAAACAAACCTTTAGCTTTAGCCAAAGGTAAAACATAAGAAATTTGTGATAAACAAAACATGCTGCCCTGTAACCTATCAAGATGAAGCGTTTAAACATTAATGTTAAAGATATACGCCAGTTATTCTGTCTTTGCATATACTTTTAGATACACACTTATCTTGTTTCCAGAAGCCAGCAAAAGCGATAAACTGCTTGCCTGGCTGTTAAGGCTTGGTTGTCCTGCATTCAACTCCAAGATTGTGGTATTATCCTGGCTAGAGTAAATATTCAGCTCATAACCAGAATATCTTTCAAGATCCCATCCAGCAGCCAGCAAACTATCAAAAGTTCGGTTTAAAATAACACAACTAGACTCCTCGCCGCACATCTCATTATTATAGCAAGATTTAACCAGTTCTCCTAGCTCCAGACTCTCTGTTCCAAATTTGCAGTCTGTTGTGAAATACATGCTTGATTGAAGAAAGTTGCCTATTTCCTGGCTGGATTCTATGCCAACAGGCTTTCTCGCACTAAACAAAAGAAGCATAACAGCAATAATTGTTACTATAACAACAATCACAATAAACCCTACAATTTCTTCTTGTCCTTTCCTATTTTTTACTTTCATATTAACCTTTTATTTTATACCCTATTATTATCTTTCCTAGCTCGCATACAGTTTTAACACTTTCTTCTTTTGTTTTTCTGCACAATGCTACAAACGAGCTTGTGCTGCTCGTGCTCTGGAACCCAGAGTCAAAAACATCATACCTGCCGCAATCAGGATAATTTTTCAATGTGCAAGCTCCAGTAGCATTCGGATATACTTTGAATACCTTGATATAAGCAACAGGCCAGAATTTTTTATAAGCTGTCCTGTTCATTAATACAATCATCTTGTCAGTATCAATGCAATAACTTCCTGACGCGCATGCAAATTCCGGCGATTCAACAAGATACTGCGCAACACCAATCGCTTTGTTTTGCTCAATCTGCTCTGCAGTTTTCCTCAGATTTCTCAGTTGTATGGAAAAAACAAACAGTCCTGCAAGAATGAAAAATATGAAAACCGCAGCTATCATGAATGTCATCTGCTGTATCTTGAACTGTCCTTTTTTATTTGTATTTTTCATTTTATGGAAATTTCCTCCTAATTTCTTGGAAGTTTACATGCCAAGAAAACCTTTTGGTTTTCGGGCACAGGAAATCCGAGATTTCCTTGTGATTGAAAAATCTTTGATTTTTCAAATTACCACAACCTGCACTCCGCGAAATTATTATCAGAATCAATGATGTTCGCACTTCCAGCCAGCATGGCAATCTGGCTAGAACTGTTTACTTTTGCAGCCTGTATTGCAAAATCATTCAGGCTTGCTCCAGGGACAACACTGCATTTAATAGAAAGAAGATTGCTCTCATCCCTGTAGACTAAAGCCAGCTGGCTTGCTTTCTTCATTAATCTCTTTACATTGCATTCATATATAGAAGCATCAGAAAATATTGCAGGATAGACAAGATTCTTGGTAAAATACATCTTGCTCGCTCCTTTTGTCACATAACCTGTCTCGTATCCATCGACAGAAAACACAGTAGTATTGCATCTTGTTCCACTGCCGAAGCATACCTGCACCGAGTCTTTGGAGCAATTCTCATTGAACTTTACATTGCCAAGATTCAGATTTTCTAAGTCCTCTTCTATAAAACTCGGCGCATTCAATAAGCAATATTCTTTTGCAGACATCACAATAGTGTCTGCAACTTTGAAAGGAAATTCAAAAGGCATGCTGAAGAAATAAATTTTCTTGCCCTCAACAATATTTTCAGAAAAGAGATACTTGTTTTCTATCGGTATTTTTCCTCCAGGCGCGCTCCAGCTTCTTCCGCTTTTTGTCGCGAGGCTGATTTCTTGCTTGCCAAAAATTCCTGTCAGCATGCAATCATTGTAAATTCGCGTCTCGCCTGATAGGATGGCCTGCGTCGACATTCCGCTTGCTAGCCCGGTTTCAAGAGGCTCAAAAATTATGCTCAGTTCTTTTGCCGTCGCTGTGCTTGCTTGATACTGGGAGCTTGATATCATTTTCGCGCCAGCATAAATCGCCAGGAAGATTATCACTGCTCCAGCCACTATTGAAAAGAGCCATGCAAAACTGAATTCAATTCCTTTACGCATTTTTTATTTTCACGAGATTTTCGTTAATTGATTTTTCTATCCTCATGCTGATTTTTCCATTGACAACCTTGATGCAGAACGGATTATCTGCAGAGGTTATCTGCTGCAAATTAAGGTATTGCAGATTCTTGCCTTCCAATCCAGAACAAACCTTGCTTGAAGGCCAGAGCACAAAATTCTTCCTGAACAAACTCACATCATTATAAAGCTCTGAATTCGCTCCTCTTGCACTGTCGCTCCAGTTCACGATGCAAGCATACTGGATTGACGTCGGCAAAGTTGTTGCCCATAACTCCGAGGTTGCATCACTTTTCCACGCCTTGCTGACTTTATCTTGCAAATCCTGGTAAAACGAGCCTGTTTCAGCACACCTGAACAATCCAATAATTTTTGGGATAACATAAAATGCAGCAGCGATAAACACAATTATCAATATAATCGAGAAAATCATGTTAAAAGATATCTCCACAGACCCTCTTTTTACCATCAATAAAACACGAAATTCAGATATTTAAAAGTTTCATCTGCGATTCCTCAATTGCACAAACAAAACACGCCGCGCTTGTAACCCATCAGGGTAAAACGTTTTTAACATTAACAATAGAATTACTGTATTGTCTTGACAGTTATGCTGCAATCGTTTCCAGCAGGCTCATTCCCAGAACTGTCAATGCATTTGATATAGAATGTCTTGCCGACTACCCACTCAGTAGAATGTTCTGTAGAATTGTCATAAGGCATTACACTTCCTTCATCTATCCTGAAGTTGCATCCTGTTCCAGCAACAGTATTGTAGCTGCAGCTTGATATCTCGTCAGTCTTCGCAACAAGCTGTCCCTCATAATTGAATGCTCTTATTACTTTTGGTGCTTGCTGGTCAACCTCAACCCTGAACCTTGTTTCCTTTGTATCAGAATTTCCTCCCAAGTCAACGCACTTGACATAATAAGTATAAGTCCCTGAAGGCAAATCCTGCCTCTGCTTGTGCTTGTTTGTTCCAGTCTCGAGGAACGGCACATTGATATTTGTTTTTGTAGTTCCATAATAGCATGTTGAATCCCCGAAATTATACCCATTGTCTGTCTGAACTTCAAGATACACTGGAACAAGTGTTGTGGAACCCTTGATTGTCTCGCTGCTTGGCTTGACACTCATTATATTCAATGGCTGCGTTCCTTTCAGGACAAACTTGTAGCTCTGCTGGTTAGTATTCCTGTCACTTTCTGGTTTCCATGGTTGGTCTTTGCATGCGACATAGAAGTTATTATCCTCTTTGTTTTTCAAGCCTGTCAGGGTTGCCCTGCATGTATAAAGCATTTGAGCATTCATTTGTACCAAGCTTGTATCGCATGACATTGTATTTTCCATTCTTGAATATATCTGGTCAGATTTGCTCCACTTGCATTCGCTAGGCTCATTCAAATAAAATTCAACAGCAGTTGCATTTGCGTTATATTGTATTGGAGCGCCATTCAGTATGCTTGTTGATTCTACTACAGCAGGTGTTGTGTCAGGAGAAGGGTCAACGCAGAACTTAATGACATAATCATCAACATTCGCATTTCCATTTGCATCCTGGCACTTTACAAACAACTGGTATTCGCCGCTGTTAGTTATCGAGATATTTGGAACACTGTTAATTGCATCCGGTCCAGGCAGGCTCATTGTTTGTGTATGATTATATTCATTGTAAGATGAGCCTCCAAACCAGTAAGTCATATTATCAAAACTTCCGCTCCTGTTGTAATCTATCTTGCATTTCGCAGCCTCGTTTGTTTTTATTCCAAATGTTAATCTTGTGAATGGCTCAACGCATCCGCCGTCTTCTTTCTGTATCTCAAATCCTCGCGCAGGCGGCCTTACTCCTGTTGTAGTATATTTGTATCCAGGTGTCAATACATCTTGCATAGGTTCAATTGTCGGGCTTTTCACATCCCGGGTATCATTATATATGCACATTAATTTGCTTGTTCCCTGATTTACAAGTGTGCATGCCTGCCCCAAGCTCTTGCATCTGTATTCTGTGCAAGGATACTTGTCAGTATCTGTATTGCATTTCTCGCAGTCATCTCCTTTGATAGGAGGTGTGTAAGGTAGGCATTTAAATGTAGCATATTTGTATCTCACATCTTTTGAAAAAGCAAGATAAACAGCAACAGCAAATGCTAATCCAATCCAAAAGCCAGCAACCGCGCTACCCTTTAATATTACAGCAAGTTTATATGCCAAAGCACCTGCTGCTAATCCAAGAGATAATCCTTCTGTCTGTCCTGCTGATAGTCCTAATGCCTTTCCTAGTGCCTGTCCTATGAAATAAGCACCTACTGCCCATACAAGAGCGCTAGTCGCTGACCAACCAAAAGCACTTCCTCCTCCTCGCGCTGCAAGAGCTGCAGCAGTACTACCAGCACCCCATGTCCAAGAAGCACCAGCAGCAACTAATCCAGCTGTTGCACCAACCGTCCCAAGTCCAACAACTGTCCTGGCAGTCTGCTCATCAGCACTCGCAATTCCTTTACCAGTTAATAAAATCAAACCATAAGCCAAAGGTTTCAAAAGAGGAAGGAGCAAATCATGTATTTTTAATGCATAACCTTTTTTAGAGCTTGCAGTGCCGACATAATTCACTTTTCCGCCGCAATCTCCATACGACTGGCACTTTAAGTTTTGCCCGTTTTCCCATGCATCATCATCACACTCGCAATTATCAACGCATTTCCATTTGTATTCAGGAGCTTTTTTCTCTTCCTTGATTTTGCACTGCACAGTGCCTGCTCCGCAGACTGCAGAAGCCAGTGTTTCATCATTCCAGAACTGAAGTCCGGGAGAATTTATAGGAACACAATAATGTTTTGTTCCAAGATTTGCTGTCAGCGCAGTTCTTATACCAATACCTCCAACCCCAATTGATTCTCGCTCACCAACTTGAAATCCTGTCCACTTGCAATCTCTTTTTACATCATCCTCACAATCTTCTTGTGTACCTTGCGCAAAGCAGTCCTGCCACCTGTTTATGACACATCTCGCTTGCGAGAATGTTACTCCGCCAGTAGTAATGCTGTCTTGCTTGCAGACTTCTTGTCGAAAATCAGCGCACGGTTCAATAATCTCCTCGCCATTTGAACACATATGTGTATAGTATCTTGAGCCGACAGTATCATTCTTGTTTTGCGGCTTCTCTGCAGAGCACCAGCTCTCTCCATTTCTTTTTACAGTTCCGTCTTCAAGTGTACAATCAAGATTCTTGCAGATATTGTCTCCGTAATTTGCCCTGTTTGTCCTGTCAGCTTTCTTGCATATGCTTCCAGAGAAATAATTGCAGTTTCCGCATGTTTTGCTGCCAGAATTTCCATTAGTGTTTCCAAAACCGCACGAATCCGCTTGCTTGACTATCTTGTTCCAGTATGCCTTGTCAGCAACTTTCTGGCTGTCATATACATTTGCAGGATTTCCGCAAGTATCAACAAAATATACTCCGTCTTTTCCAGGAAGGCATGTTGTTTGCTGAGTCGGCCCGCAATTAGTTCCAAGTGATTCGCTTGAGCATAGGTAATCTTTGTAGAATGTGACATTGCTTGTCATTGTGGCATTTGTTGTTCCTTGCTTGCCGATATTGTTGCATTCCTGTCTTGTGCCAAACTTGCATGTCTTCAGGAAATCTATCTCAAAGACGCAAGCGCCTTCATCAGACAGTGATGCAGTCGCAGCGCACTCAGCTTCTGTTGTTATGCTTTTCCTGAAATCAACTTCCAGATTATAATTTGCAGATAATTTCTTGCATCTTACTAGTGTTGTGAAAGCAGCCTGTGTTCCAAGAATACAGCATCCTAGCTGGCATTGTGAAATTGAACACTTTTCATCCTTGTCCCAGACACCCTTGCTTTCCTGGCACACTCTCTGCGGAGTGTTTGTCATGCATATTCCCTCGCTTGAATCATAACAGCACCCTGATTTGCAGAAACTCGTTGAATCGCAGCTTGTTGGACTTGACAAGAACTTTGTTGTATCGCAGTTGCTTGGCTTTGTAATCTGGCACCACGCGCCATCCTTTGTCTTCTCGCAGCACACGTCACTGACTAACTTTGCAGCCGAGACAACATCATGCGGATTTATCAAATACGAGAATGCGATTATAGAAATTATCATTATAATAATTTGTGTCATGCTTCCAAACTTTCCAAGCATATTTTTCTTTCTGCTCATAATGTTGCCTTGTATCCTCCTGGCCATGCCAAGCTCCTTGTTGCGAACTGGAAAATCTCTCCAGCGTCTCTGTTAGTCAAGATATAAACCTTGCTACCCTCGCCTTGTTTTATTTTCTCGATTTTCAAGTTAGGATAATACATCATGAATGTCTGTGTGTCGCTGTCTCCAAACATCGCCTCATAATTCATTATAACCATAGTCATCATCACAAGGTCATAAATCTTGCTTGGCTTTCTGACAACAAACTCATTGAAACTTTGTGTTCCTTGCTTCGTGAATACTGCAGTCACATTTACAACAACTTGGACATCGCTGGAAGTAAGCTCAACGCTGACATTCTTGAAGTTTACAACAGAACTGTATCCTTTTGATTGCATCTCTTCTTTCAGTTGATTGACACAATTGACAGCTGTTTCTTTGACATAATTCCCTATCTCCTGTTCAATATGGTATTTTAACATTGGTTGCTGCATCACGCATGTTTTGTAATATTCGCGCGTATAGCACAAATACTCCAGTTTATTATCCATATACATGTAATATAGAGAAGGATTTATCGAGCCTCCTTGTTTTGAAATTTTTGTAATCGCTTCTGTAATGACAGGCAACATGCACTTTTCAACAGAACTTGCAGGAGCAGCAGGCACAAGACTTGCCTTTATTCTTGGATAAACAAGGTATACCATTGCTCCAAGAATCACTATTGCAATGATAATAAAAAGTGTCACCTGCCCTCTTTTATTCATATTTAGAACATGTTAAATGGGTTTATAAAATTTAGTGGTTTTGTTTGTTTTTGTCAATATAAACCAACCACTAAATGAAAATACATTATCCTCATCAATCAAAAAAGAGGTGTGCTTTGTGAAACAATTGATTCATTCATCAAGCGTCAGAAAGCGGTTATAATATTAATGCTTGGAAGTTAGTTCTCTGCTCAGACTAGCATTATAATTTCTTGAATAGAGGAAGGCTTATATAGCACCTATAGTTACTATATAACATGGAAAAAACAACAATCCAAATCAATCTTGGGACACTCGAAAGATTGAAATCTCTTAAAAACATTGAAAGAGAGTCTTATGATGATGTTTTGAATAATCTAATAGACAGTTGCGAAGAAGAAAGTCTAAGCGAAGAAGAGATAGAAGATATTAAAACAGCACTGGAAAATGTTAAAAGAGGAAAAGTAAAGCCAATAGAACAAGTCGCAAAAGAATTGGGCATTGCTTTGGTATAGAATGTATTCAATTCAAATTGAAAAGAATGCTGAAGATTTCCTCAAAAAACTGAATAAAAAAGATGCTGAACTGATATTAAAGAAGATTTATTCTATCCGCGCTAATCCCTTCAGATTTCTTAAAAGGTTGCAGGGAGATAAATTATGGAGATTAAGAATTGCTGATTACAGGGTGATTGTTGATGTTATAATCTCTGCAAACAGAATCATTGTTTTAAGAATAGGGCATAGGAAAAATGTTTATGATTAGTCCTCGGTTTCCATCCTTGGCGCAAGGATAAATGACATGTCCAGATTATCTTCTTTCAGCTCAAGCTTCATCGGATAATTGCTTGAGAAATATATCTTGCATTTGTTTGCAAGCTTGCAAGCTTTGATGAATTTCTGCAGGTAGCCAAGGCTGTATTTTGCCTTTGCCTCGCCTCCTCCAAGCCCTGCTTCATCAGAACTGAATTCCGACTTGGTTGAATGCAAGCCTCTTGCTTCGATTATAAATTTCCCGCCTTTGACTTCGAAGTTGCAGGCATCAGCCACTATCGCGCAATCTTCAACAGATTGTATCAAGTCAGCAGTATTCATATGCACAAAAGTCGCAAAGTCAAGCTCAGGCATCTGTTTGTCTTCTGCTTCAATATTAATAAGCGCGATATTAAACACCCTTTTTATCTTATCATGAATCTCTACTCTCAAGCCATTCTCATCTGTCTGCATAATCAGCGAGCTGCCAGAGCTGCACCTTCTCAAAACAGACTTGAAGTTTTCCAGGCTGATTCCAATAGTCTCATTATCAGCTTCTAATGCTGAAAATGCTTTTGCAGGCAGCATAAAAGAGACAAGAGCTACATTTGCAGGATCAACCGCTACTATACTCATTCCCTCTTTTCCTACTTTAAGCTTAACTTCTGTAACAAGTTCTGAAATCACACTTATTGCATCTGCCAAAATTTTTGGAGTGTCGAGTTTAACTAGCATATCTCTTCGTATAATAGAAAGTTTAAAAGCTTTGTTATACTTTTGTGTTGGCTTTCGACAAAGCTTTTGGGAATGTAAGCGCCCAGACTAATCATCTAACCTGATTTTAAATAATTATTATAATGCTACGCCATTAACTATTTAAAATTAAATCACAAAATTTAAGCATGGTAAGCGCGAAACTTGACTCTCTTCTCAACTTGTATTATTCAAGAAAGGATGTTCAGGAAGCCATATATAATTTCTGCAAGAACCGGGAAGTCGTTCCTCGATACGGCGAAGGCTTTGGAAAACGCCCGGACACATTAGAATACCCTTCAGATATTCTTCAACAAGTCAAGAAAGGAGCAACCAGTTTTCATTGCTCAGAAGAAATTTGGACACGCCCTTTAGAACTTTCTACAGACTTTCAAAAAGAGCAGCTTGACAGCATGAGAGAAGGTTGGGATTTGCTGATAGATATAGACAGCCAGTATCTTGATTACAGCAAGATAATGGCAAAACTCATTGTCCAAGCTCTTGAATTCCACAGTATCAAGAACATCGGTATAAAATTCTCAGGTTCAAAAGGCTTTCACATAATTATTCCGTGGCAGGCATTTCCAGAACGAGTTAACAGCCAAGATACTAAAAAGATGTTTCCTGACTGGGCAAGAATCGTTTCAATGTACATCCATGAACTTGTAAAGCCCAAGCTGCTAGAAAGAATCTCGCATCTTAACTCAGACAAGACAAGCAAATATGTTACAGGCGATGAAAAAGCAGGCGACTCTGTAGAGAAAGTCGCTCCAGACATTGTTCTTGTCTCTTCAAGGCATTTGTTCCGCGCGCCTTACTCGCTGCATGAAAAGACATGTCTTGCCAGCATCGTCATTGACAAGAATGAGATTGAAAATTTCCAGCCAAGCGATGCCGACCCCCTGAAAGTGAAAGTCAGGGAATACAGGCCAGAACCTAGAAAGGAGGAGGCTCGCGAACTCTTGATACAAGCTCTGGACTGGTACAAGGAGAAAATCCAGAACGAGACTAAAACAAACAAGACCGGCAAGGTTTACAAAGAAATTGAAATTGACAGAACCAAGATAATAATCCCTCCTTGCGTCAACTGCATCATGAAAGGCCTGAAAGACGGCAAGAAGCGCGCACTCTTCATATTAACCAATTACTTCAATTCATTGAATTTCTCGCAGCAAGAGATTGAAGAGAAAGTAACAGAATGGAACTCAAAGAACAATCCGCCGTTGAAACAAGGATATATAGACAGCCAGTTGTCATACGCTTTCAAGCATAAAAAAATTATGCCGCCGAACTGCGACAAATACTACAAAGACATTAAAGTATGCAAGCCGGATAATTTCTGCCAAAAAACAAAAAACCCTTTGAATTATACCTTATTTTCACAAAGAAAGTTTATAAGAGACAATGAACAGCAGTAGGGCTTCTGCACACAACCCATAAAAGAAAGTATTTTAAACCTTTTTAACTCTTTTACACTATGAAAAGGTTAGGTGTATTATTTCTTGTTTTGCTGATAAGCATTTCTTGTTTTGCAATAGTTTCTGCCCAGAATAAGACAATGTCAGAACGCGCTTACTCCTGCCTTGAATCTAAAGTTCGCGGAAAGTGCGCATCTTTGACTTTTGACGAGAAAGTTTTTGCTTTGCTTGCGCTTTCAAGCAAGTCAGACATCACTTCTGAGTGCCAGGCAGCCTTACCAGGGGAATGTGCTCCTCTCGGTAAATGCACAATAAAAAGCACAGCTCAGGCAGTTCTCGCTTTGACACAATCAGGCGCATCTTCGGACAGTAAGGTAAGTGAAAAGATAACATGGCTCCTGCAGAAAGATATTTCTCCTCCTCTGGTGTGGTATTTGCAGATTGACACGCCAGCAAATACAACCTGCCAGGTAGGCTATCCAGGAACAGAACTGAATGTTCTTGTAAAATCAGATGGCACGCTTTCAATTCCAAACAGCAATTGCTTAAGAGCAAGGGCTCCATACAACTACTGGCTCGAGATAGACAAATCATGCATTGGAAACACTTTCACGATAACATGCAACCAGGACTTTGCATCAAGCACGATTTATAAGACACAGTCTTCTAATACTATATTTGTATCAGGTTCTGTCCAGCTATCACCAGCAACAGGAACAAACACTCACGAGATAAAATCCAAGTGCCTGTCTGAAACCGGAACCTGCGATTATCAAGGAACTTTGTGGGCAGCATATGCATTGATGAAATCTCAAAGAGAAGAATACAAGCAGTATCTTCCATACCTTTTTGCTTTTGCTGACGAGAACAAAAAATATGTTTCTTACGCTTTTCTTTACGCATTCACAGCAGAGCCAGAATACGAGCAAAAACTTTTGATAGAACAGAAGCCAGAAGGATACTGGGACTGGGCTTCAGGAAAAGGAAAATTTTATGACACTGCCACAACTCTCCTGGCTTTGCAGTCAAAAAGCACTGTTGTCGGAACAGTGCAGTCATATCTTGCTCTCAAGCAGGGAAAAGATGGATGCTGGCAAAGCTCAATCATTGATACAGGATTCCTGATGTGGGCTCTCTATCCAAAACCATCATCATTCCAGACAACACAGCCAAAGTGCCAGGACTCGCAATACTTCTGTGTTGTAGAAGGTGAATGCATTGCAGCTGCTGGTGACAAGCTGCAAAATTATTATTGCCCTGGCGCGCAGGTTTGCTGCAGCAAGCCAGCTGTCTTGCAAAGCTGCGATGCTCTTGGAGGAGTAACCTGTCCTCCAGGAAAGGAATGCCAGAACCCTGTTGATTCAAGCGACGGACCATGCTGCATGACAACATGCGGCGCAGCCACAACAGAATGTGAAGACACTGGATATGCATGCAGAGGTTTTTGCGAAGACAATGAAGAAGTAACAGAAGCGTATGCCTGCTCTGGTAAAGATATGTGCTGCAAGCCTGCTGCACAAAAAACAAGTGTCTGGGTGTGGATTATTTTATTCCTTATTTTAATTGGCTTGGGTGTTCTAGGCTATATCTACAGAGATAAAGTAAAATTCTGGTATTATAATTTCAAGAAAAAGGTTAATGAAGCTGTGCAAAAAATCAGGCAAAAGCTTGGCAAGAAAGGCCCCGGTGGCCCTGCACCGGCTCCTGCTATGACGCGCCCTCGTCCTCCATATCCTCCAATGTATCCTCCTGCAAGACCATTAACACATCCTAGGACAGCAGTCAGTTCAGATATCGAGGAAACATTAAAAAAACTGAGGGAGATAGGAAAATAACATGAAAAAATTATTTTTAGCAGTCCTTCTTCTTGCGATTCTGCCAAGTGTTCTTGCAATCTCAGTCAGCATAGACAAGCAGTATCAGCCAAGGCAAGCCATTCTTGTGAAAATTGACGGCAATTTTCTCGACCCAATAGTTGCAGACAACATCGCGTTCTACTCTGGAAGGCAGCTTGTTGCCATGGATTACAATGTGGCAAAATTAGAAAACTCATACTACTTGTATGCAGTTCTTCCGAATACAGAGCGAAATTACACAATGATTATAAAGAATGTACATTACTTTGAAGCAGGCCAGGAAAAAACCCAGAACCTTGAATATAACTTCTCTGTCTCAGGAAATGTTTCTGCCTTTACTGTCAAACCAGGGTTCATAGTAACAGACAAATCTTTTCAATTAACACTAGAAAGCAATACAGAAAAGATAACCGTAGACATAAAGTATTCAACATTCACAAGTTCTGTTGAGCTTATGCCAGGAATTCCAAAAACAATAACAATCCCGTTGATTTATGCTGAAACTGTACAAAATCTTGAACTAAAATCCGGGCAAACAACATACAACCTTCCTGTAAAATCACTGACTTATGCAAGAAAGCCCAAGGAAATCGTATTCTCGCAGCCTTTGTATAACATTTCGATAATAAGAGGCTCGCCATATCTGCTGAAGCTTTACTTGACAAATAAAGGAAGCGAATCTCTTAAGGATATAACAATTTCATCAGGCAAGAAGTTAAATCTCGCTCCAACGCAAATACCAACTCTCGAGCCAAATGCTATAGCAGAAATAAATCTCTCTCTTGCTCCGTTAGAAAGTTTTAATGATGAGATAGAAGCAGACACATCTGGCGCATCTGCATCAACAGAAATTCTCATCAGTGTTATCACATTCTCGATTCAGAACTACACCCAAGAAGAAATAATGACAAGCGCATGTAATGAGATTGGAGGGCTGATATGCGACGACAATCAAGTATGTTTAGGAACATCAAAAACAACAATAGAAGGTACAGATGCATGCTGCATGGGCAAATGCAAGACCCAGGTTTCTTTTTGGACAATTTTCCTTGTAATTCTTGTCATTGCAGCACTCGGCGGAGTTGCATACTACTTCCTGAAGCTCAGGGGCAAGAAGCAACAAACGAATGTCTTCAAGCAAGTCGAGCAAAAATACGCAGAAAAATTCCACGAAGTCTCAAGAAGTCTCACCAAGACATAACTATTTTTTCTTTGCTTTCCTGGCTTTCTTTTCTGGCTTTGACACTTTTCCTGCAGCAGGCTGGTCTTTTATTCCAAATTTTTCCTTAAGAAGTATTATCTGCTGCGTAAGAATCTGCTTTTCTATGCTAAGTATTTTTGTAAGCTCGTCATATCTATGCAATTTCATCGCAAGATTGTTCAGTATAGCATTCCAGTCAGAAGTTTCAATCTGCATCTTTTCAGGCTCTATCAATTCAATATGAGCCGGCATATACCTGAACATCAAGTCCATTAAAACCAAAATGTTTTCAGTTTCTATCTCAATTTCTGCAAATGATGAAAACAAGTCCTTGTTCTCGATTTTTTTTGAATCTGCAATTTTTTGATTCAATACCTTGGTTCCCTTTTCTTTCTTTATATTATCAATCAGCAAAGAAACAGACTCTATAACATAATCAGCCGGTCTTCCAAGCACTTCCAAAATCATTATTGCTTTTATTTTTTCCATTTTATTCTTTTTTCTTTTTCAACAACACGAAGATTACTGCCACGCAGACAATTGCAAAAGCATAAATCCCGTATTGTTTGAAATATTCAACTTTAGATTTATATATGTTGCTCTTTATATCCTTTGTCGTGTTGGCTGTCTGCGAGTTCAGCTTGATTACATTTGATGTTATTCCTGGCGTGTTCTGCGACGAATTATCCCTCACAAGATTTAAAGATACTGTTCCCTGGTTGCTGCTGGTTCCGTTGGACACTTCAGACTTCTTGATTGTTATGCTGTCCTCAAAACTTGCAGCACTGTTCTCTGTTTCAGATTCTCTTATTCTTACTGTTATCCTCGCATCACCCTCAAAGTTTGAATATTCATCTTTTATTCTCATTTTAATCTCAGAAGTCTCGCTGCCTGGCCCCTCGACAGCATCAATAATATAGTATGTGCTGGATTTCCAGCTGCCATCAAATGTCTGTGAAATTATAGTGTCATTCTCTTCAAAAGTGATATATACTTTAATGTCATATTTCATATTTTTCAGATTATACAGCCTGATAGTAACATTGAACCCCTGGCTTTCAACTTCATCATCATAATCAACCGATAAATTTACAGCAGCAGGCTGGGAAGTTGGATTCTGCTGGCTCTGGTTTTCTGAAGAGTTCTGGCTCTGGTACATTACATTTAGTGCATAACCTGAAAATGTCTCGATATTACTAGAACTATCTCTTACCTTAATCTCGATGTTTGCTGTGCCATTGAATTGTTCGGTTATGTTAAGCGAGAATGATGACGAATTGCTTGATGAGGTGTTAATTGCGTCGCCGACATAATTATAAGTTGACTGCCAGCTTCCGCCATTCAATATCTTTCCAAGCCTGTCACCGCTGGAGTTTGTTATGTCTATTTTTACATCATAAACATCAGAAGTAAAATTTAGCAATGTAATACTAAAAGAAAAAGCTTGTCCGTAAGTTGTTTGTGAAGGATAATTGACTGAAATGTTTTGTGCAGCCGCGCAAGTCAGCATCAAGCAAAAAATTCCTGTGATTATTGCCAGACACCAGGTATTTTTTCTCCGCATTGGCATTTTCCCTCCTTAAAATCATTTTCCATTCTTGTAAGCCATCCTCTTCTGACAAGGCTTTTCCTGCACTTCGGGCAGAAGCTCGAGCTTCCTTCCTTGTCTGGAAGATTTCCAGTATAGACAAATTTTAATCCGTGTTTCATGGCTACTTTCCTCGCTTTGATAAGGCTCTCAACACCTGTCTCAGGCACATTCATCATCTGATACTGAGGATAGAATGCAGTAAAATGCAGCGGCACATCCAGACCAAGATTTTTCTTAATCCATAAAACAAGTTTTTCAATATCTCTCTCAGAATCATTCAATCCGGGAATAATAAGATTTGTCAGCTCAAGCCAGACTTTCTTTTTCTTCAAGATTTTCAATGCCTCTAAAACTGGTTTCAATCTCGCCTGGCACGAATTTTTGTAAAACTCATCAGAAATGCTTTTCAAGTCAATGTTCGCAGCATCAATATACTTGAGAATTTCTTTCAACGGTCCTGGATTTATGAATCCATTGCTGACAATCACATTTTTCAAGCCTTTTTTCTTTGCAGCTTTTGCAATTTCCATCACAAACTCATATGAAACAAGAGGCTCGCTGTAAGTATACGAGATAGAAGGGCATCCTGCCTCAATCGCTTCTTTTGCAATCTCTTCTGGCTTTTTTTCAGGCGAAATTAATTCTTCAGCACTTTTCTGGCTCAGCTCCCAGTTCTGGCAGAAGCTGCAAGAAAGATTGCATCCAGCCATGCCGATTGAATATGTCTTGCTTCCAGGAAGAAAATGGAACAATGGTTTTTTCTCTATTGGGTCAATATTTACAGAAACCGGCCTGGCGTATGACATTGCCAGCAGCGTGCCAGCAACATTCTTCCTCACGCGGCATTTGCCATAACTTCCTTCTTTGATAACGCAAAAATGCGGGCAAAGCTCGCACTGCACAATGCCTTCTTTAAGCTTTTTCCAAAACAATGCCTTTTGCATAAATAGAATTAGCAACAGAGCATTAAAAAGTTAATCATGCTCATCAAAACACCTGCCCAAAGTGCTTGCCTTTTTCCAAAGCCCTCTCAAGGCTTATTGCCAGGCATCTGCCTGTATTTTCCAATTCTCCAGGGTTCAAGAACAACCATCCCTGCCGATTAAACCTTACAGCAATTAATGGCACAAGCCCGAATATCTCACTGAACACTATAAACTCTTCAATCTGCTTCTTGTCAATATATCTCTTGTTTGACTTGCAGGTTTTGCATTCAATTGCATATTTTCCAGTTCTCCTGCCTGCAATCAAGTCGCACGGCGAGTCATCTGCAACACCACTGCCTGCAACTCTCGCTGCTCTGAACCCATTTTCAATGAATATTTTCAGAAGTTCGCGTTCAGCATTGCTGCCCTTGCTCTTGTTTGACATCTTAACAAAAATTATAAGTCCCGTGCTTGCAACGTGCGCCTGCCGTTTGCTTTTGCCCTCTCTGATGCTTCATGCAAAAGATGCTCTACCTTTTTATTCAATTCAGGAGCAACTTCTGCAGCCACATTCAATTCTTTGACAGCTTCCTTTATCTTGCTTTTCACAATCAAATCAACCATTTTTGTTTTAACCTCCTGTTTATTTTTTCTTTCTTGTTTTATTATTAACTTCTTGCTTTTCAGTTTCCTTCACTTCCGGCTTCAAAATTCCTCTTGCCTTGTTGGAATTTTGAGAGCCATCAGAATCTTGAAGATTCTGAGGCTTCATCAAAGGAAATATAACGCATTCCCTTACAGGCTTGTTAACAAGATACGCAAAGAATCTTTCCGAGACTCCGAAGCCGCATGTTGGCGGCATTCCGTATTTTAGTGCCTCGACAAAACTTTCATCGTGCTCCATGCTTTCAACATCTCCCCTGGCTTTCAGCTTTGTTTGCTCCTTGAATCTTTCTTCCTGGTCAATTGGGTCATTCAGCTCGCTGTAGCCGTTTCCAAGCTCAGTTCCTGCAATTATTACCTGGAATTGTTCAACTACCTTTGGATTTTCGCGGCTTCTTTTTGCAAGCGGCGCAAGTTCAACAGGCTGGTTTATCAAGAACCCCGGGCCAGCAAGATTTTTCCTGCAGTATTTCCACAGCCTGTCTACCAGCCTCCATTTGTCCATTTTATTGTCATATTCCTGTCCAAGCCTGTCTAGATTTTTCTTAATTTCGCTTTCTGTTGCCTTCCACATGTCAACTTTAGTCTGTTTTTTAATAACCTCTGCATAATCATAAAGCTCCCACTTCTTCCCTAAATCGACATCATAGCCATGACTTTTGAATTTTAATGTTCCAAGAACTTCTTTTGCAACCATTTTGTACATTTCCTCAACTAGCTTCATACCATCCTTGTAATCAGCATAACCCCAGTAGAATTCCATTTGAGTATAATCCTGCAAATGCTCCATGTCCATGCCCTCGTTCCTGAACTGCCTTCCTATTTCAAACGTCTTATCATAGCCTGCAACCATTAGCTTTTTCTGCCATAATTCTCCCATTGAAATTCTCAGATAAATATCCATATCAAGCGCATTGTGGTGGGTTTTGAAAGGCGTCGCTGCTGCTCCGCCAGCGCTTGTTTCAAGGACAGGAGTTTCAACTTCTAAAAATCCTTTTGCAAGCAAAAAGTTTCTTATGGCTTGCCAGAATTTTGCTTTTTTTACAAACAGCTCCTTAATATCAGGGTTTGTTATTATGTCCAGGTATCTTTTTCTTAAGCTTTCTTCCTCGTCAGCAATTCCATGAAACTTTTCAGGCAAAGGCAGAATAGCTTTTGTCAGCAGCTCAACCTTCTTCACTAAAACAGTAAGTTCGCCTCTTTTTGTCCTTAAGATTGTGCCTTCAACACCAATAAAATCTCCAATATCAACAAACGACTTGAAAAAATCCAAGTCCTTTTTAGGAGTCTCGTCAGATTGCAGCTGCAGTTGAATCTTGCCAGTTCCATCCTGCAAATCAGCAAAAATAAGTTTTCCTATGTCTCGTATAATCATCACTCTGCCGGCAATCTTGGCTTTGTCCTTTGTTTTCTCGTCGCTTTTAAGCTTTGCATATTTCTCATGCAGCTGTTTGGAATCATTCTCTTTCTTGTAAACATAAGCATACGGATTTACTTTTGCTTTTCTCAATGCCCCAATCTTTTTCAGCCTTTCATTAACAATTTCGTCTTGTCTTCCCATCTTATATGTTTAAAATTTTGAATTCTTTCATATCCTGAAGCTTTTCATCTTTCACGTCAACTTTGCTGATAACAGCATGCTTCGGCCCTTGTTTTGCAACTTCTACCATCTTTGCAATAATCTTGTCATCACCTTCAAACCATGCCTCAACACTTCCATCAGGCTTGTTCCTAACATATCCTTTGATGCCGAGTTTCTGGGCATTCTCGTGTATGAACTGCCTGAAAAACATGCCCTGCACAGTGCCAAAGATAGCAACCTTTACCGCTTTTTTCATATTAACATATCTCTTAGCTGATTTTTATATTTAACTCCTTGAAGAATTTTATGCGTATTAATCCTCTGATCTGCCACTGTATAATCTGTCAGAATAATCTGACATTCTTGCTCTGATATCATTATCGCGCATCATCCTGAGGTCAAATGAACTATCATTAATACTCTCAATCTCAGCGTCAGTTAGCTGGCATTCTGGTCGTGGTGTGCCGTCTGGGTCAACAGGAATCTCTTCCCTAACAGGTTCATGGCCTATACCTCCTGTAACCCTCATATTTCCACATGAAGAATGAAAAACTTGCCCCCATGCTGTATATCTCATAAATCTTGTAACTAGCATCGGCTTTTAAATTTTGTTGTACTATTAACTCTAAATCTTTCTGTCAATCAGGTAGTTTAATATCGTGACAACATGGCTCGCAAAGTAAACTGTCCTGCCGAGCGAAATTGCCTTGTACCTTTGCTTCATTCTTTTCAATTCTTTTTGAGGAAAACCTTCATGATCGCCAATTACATAAGCAGCGTTTTCCTCAACTTCTACTTCAGACACGTCTTCACCGCCCTCCTCAAGCACGTAAACTTGCTTTTCCTTTGATATTTCTTCAAGAACATCTGAAAATGATTTCTTTTCAATAAAGCATCCTGGAAATACCTCGTTTTTCTGCCCTTCTCGATACTTGTAAAGCATTCTTTTGATCAAGCCGGCTACATCTTTCTTGCTTATTGGAATTCCTTCTTTATACACAAATTCAAGATGTCTTGGAGGATTTGGCTGTCCATAGAAAATCAAGTGAACTTTTGTATCTCTCCTGATATCATGTGACAAAAACAGCGCGTTAATCAAAAAATGAATGGCAATATCCATTCTTCCTGCTTTCATCAAATCATCAAAATTTCCTGATGTGCAGGCTTTGCTTGAAAAGTATACAAACTCGCGCATAATTGTTGAATAATACTAGAGTTTTTAAGATTAACGAAAGAAGTAATTAAAACAACAACTTTCAGATGCTTGACTTGGGTTTCATCTGCGATGCCTATATCCCAACTACCCCGACGGGTAAAACGTTATTAACATTAACTCTTAAGTCATCCTCAGGACAAATTCTGGCTTTGCAACAACATTGCCTTCTTTTGCAATTTTGTAAACACCAATTAACCTCTCTGCTGAAAAAACAGCAATGTTTCCTTGACTCTCCTTCATCTCTTCACTTAAAAACTCCTTGAAAACAGGCGAGCCATTCCAAAGCTTGCTCAAGAACTTTTCTTTTACTTGAACAACAGGCATAATCTCTGAGATGACTTCTCCAGGAATAAGGATTTTCCTCAGTTTTTCCTCATTTCCTTTCTTCCATTCTTCAACTGCTTCTTCTACTTGGTAAAGATTTACAAATTCTTTATCTTGTTCAGAAAATATTCCAGCTTTTGTCCTTCTCAACTCAGTCATATGGCAACCGCCAATTGCTTTGCCCAAGTCGTCACACAATTTTCTTATGTAAGTTCCAGCCTCAACTTCTGTAACAAACAAAACATCTTTCTCGTCTTTCTCCAGAATATCCCACTTGTATACCTCTCTCTCGCGAATTTCTCTTTTAACTCTGCTTTTGACAGGCGGCATCTGCATAATCTTGCCGACAAACTTCTTCATTTCTTCTTTCAGTTTTTCTTCAGAAATCTCATCGTGCAGCCTCATAATTCCAACATAAGTCTTGTTTTTCTTCATGAACCATGTAGCAAGTCTGCAAGCCCTGTTGATAGCAACAGGCAGAACACCTGTAACTTTCGGGTCTAGTGTGCCAAAGTGCGAGAATTTCTTTGCCCCAATAATCCTGCCAACCATCTCTGCAACCTGGAAGCTTGTCGGTCCTGAAGGCTTGTCAAGATTTATGATTGAAAAATCCAGCAGTTCCTTCAATGGTTTTTCTTTCCTAATTTTGTCAAGATTTATCTTCATTATTTTTTCTCCTTCATTTCTTTCTTTATTTTCCTCAACTCTAACATTTTCTCTGTCGCATACGAGAATGCAAATGGCTTCATGTCCAAATGCCTCATTATAAAGTCTTTTACAGCAAGATTGTTTTTCTTTCCAGCCTCGCGCAGCATCCAGCCTGCTGCTTTCTGCACATAAACATCTTCGTCATATGCAAGCTTTTCAGCGAGATTGAATGTCAGTTCAATCTTGTTTTGCCTGATTAATTGGATTGTCGAAATCATTGCCACTCGCCTCTGCCACGAGTTTTCACTTGCTGCCAGCTTTTTAATGTCTGGCATAAGGCAGAGATTCTTTGCAAGAATCTCTCCAGTTATATGGCTTGACATTTCATCGCAAACATCCCACGTCTTAATATCTTTAGTTTTTCCAAGAATAAACTCCCATGTTCCAATATCAAACTCTTTTCTTTTCAGGCTCAAGACAAAAAGTGCCAGCATCTTTTCTTCATGATAACTGCTATCCCATAAATTGCCGAACATCTTGTAAACTTCTGAAATTGGAAGGCTCTTATAATCCTTGGCAATCTTCCTAAGCTCAGGAACTTTAATGCCGTAAAAATCAAATGGAGATTTCAGATAATCTTTGCTCTTCTTCGCAAACTCTGGATTCGCCTTTGCCCTGAGTATAGTTCCAATTTCCATAAACTTTCAACAAGAAACCAATTTATAATTATTTCCTCAAGGACGAGACTCTCAATGGCTGCTTTATCTGGTGCTTCTCAGCAACTTCGTGCTTGAGCTGCTTTGCTTCCTGCTTAGTAGCCTTTAGCTCCTGTGCTGCGCCGCTTTCTGCTTTTTCTTTTTCTTCTTTCTTTTCAGTTTCCTTCTTTTCCTCTTCAGCCTTTGTCTCTGGCTTGGCTCCAGGCTTAACCTCTGGTTTTTTCTCTGCCCTTCTTTTCTCTTTCTCAGCCTTGAATTTCAACACCTGCGGAACTTCTGCAAGCTCTACTGTTACAATTCCATCAGAATATTTCTTTGCCTTGACTTTGATTTTAGCTGGAGGATTTCTTATTCCCCTGAACCACATTTCCTCATTCAAAAGCGTGTCAACTTTCACATTATGAACATCCCTTTCCTCAACCTTCATGTTTTTTGCAATAAATATCTTCAATGCCTTAATCGCCTTAGGAACTCTTTTGTAGAATGCAGTCTGCCTCCATTTCCTTCTCAATGGAACAATATATTCTCTTTCAAGCTCAATCTTTTTGTCTTCTGCCATTTCCTTATCCTACATACTCTTTGTGCACTCTTCTTGGCTTAAGTTTTAATTTTGTACCGTGCCAGCTTCTTCTTACCCTCGTCATCTCGCTTGCATGCACTTTTTTGCCTTTGCCATACCTTCTTATAACTGTCCAGAACGGAGCCCACTTTGTCCTTCTCCCATGAATTACAAGCTTTGTTTTCTTTTGATAGCATTTAGTCATCTTGTTTCTCCTGCAACCTTATCAAGAAATTCCTTGCCCTTCTTTGTAAGCTGCCTGCCCGCTTTCTTGCTCTTGGATTTTTCTACAAATCCGGCTTTTTCAGCCTGTTGTAATATAACTCTTATGATTTTCCCGCCAGCTTTCCTAAATTCCGCCGGCTTCACTCCGCGTTTCTTTCTTCCGCCGTATTTTGTCTTTAATCTTCCAACACCAACAATTCCCCGAAGATATGCCTGCCTTAATATCGAACCAGCACGCTTATACCAGAAATCCCTGTCAACAGGAGGCCTTGCTCTTGCAGGGCCAGTCTTGACAAACATTACCCATTCAGGCATTTTAAATTCTGGAATTTTCTCGAGCTCTTCAGCTAGCTTCGCCAAAAACTTGTCTGCTGGTACTTCATATACTGACGTCATTTTTTCTGTAACAGGCCATGCTTTGCAGCATTAGAACGACTTGAAGTCGTCAAACCTAAAACTTCCTTGTAAAAAGCATTTATAAAACTATCCTCTAATCCCATACCATTGCTCAATTTCTATAACTCGCGCCTGGGATAATACCATTCCAACAGCGTCTGGAGTTAATCCTTTTTCTCCTGCATTAATTAAAATTAAAGGATCGATGCCATCTAATTTGCTTGCTAAATCGCCGCGGGATGTTTTTGCCAATTCTATCATCTTGTCTCTTGAAAATACATAACAACCATCGCCTATCCACAAACTGCATCTTTCTTCTTCTCTAGAAACCTCAACCTTTAACTGCCCATCTTCATACAACACTTTGTTAGTCATAAAAACAAGTCTGGCAGCTCATTTAAATAATTAATTATAATTCAGTTTATTCCCTCATTTGCTTGCGCCATTTCTTCAGGAAGATTGTGTAACCAACAGTTTTGTACGTATAATTCTTGCCAAGGCTTTCAACAAGCTTTTTTCCTATTTCCTCAAGCTCGTTCTTGTCCCTTGTTCCTGACTTCAAGACAGAAATTTTTACATTCTCCCTGCTCTTGAATGCAGTTTTCAACAGCCCTGTAAAACCTTCCTTAAGTCCTTGTTTTCCAATCTGAAATATTGCTGTTGGCTTTTTCATGTCCATAAATTGAAACCCCACTTTAAAAAGTGTGGTGTTTTTTGTTGCGGTTCAATTTTGGATCATCCAGAAGTCCAAACAAATTGCAGACTTTAGTCCGCAGTAACACTCAAGGACTTCTTGATTCTAGTTCCTCAATATCTTCTTTTCTCACTTTAATAATCTTGAAATTCTTTACTCCGAAAGTTCCAAGCTTCATACCCTTTTCTTTGTGAATATCCTTGCCTGAAAAAACATGAACTTCCACATCTCTGTGGTTGTCTCTCCAATCCTGGCTGTATCTTGCGCAGAAAATAGCAGCTTCCTTTATGTCTTCCCTATCAACCTGAGAAACAGGACCCTTTATGTTAACAAACGGGCTTCCAGGAGATTTTGTATGCAAAACTACCTCGTTCTTCCTGGCTTGGCTTACAAGCTCCTCATTATTCTCAGCATTCCTGCCTCCAAGAACTGTCTTGCCAGTTGAAGTTTCAAATTTCCTGAATTTTCCAGTTGCCATAGATTTTAATGGAAACAAAGAATTTTAAAACTATCTAATCTGGTTATTAAAATGCAACAGGATTACGAACCTAAAAAAGAACAGCCAAAAAAAGAGCCAAAATCTTATGAAAAACCACTTTCTCAGCAGGATCCTTTAGACAGAATCTCAGGCCCTTCGCCATTAGACAGAATTTCCACATCAAAAGACCCCTTAGACAGGATTTCCCGAAGGCACCCATTTCAATAATTCTATCTTCTAAGAACCTTTTCCACAATCCTCAGGCATTTCTTTTGATTCTGCCATGTCAGAATTTTCAATGCCTGTTTAAACGAAAGCCATCGATAACCCGAATGTTCTTTCCGATCAAGCCTGATTTTCCTGCAAGAAATCTCAGCAGAAAACAAATTATAAGTCTGTCCCAGCAAGTTTCTCCTGTCAGCAAGTTTCTTGTTATATCTGTATTTTCCGTGTTCATGATATCTTATTATTTTCAATGGCTTGCAGCCTGTTTCTTCTTTCAGCTCTCGTTTCATGCCATGCAGTATATTCTCGTGTTTCATTCCGCCTTTTGGAAACTCCCATCCTTTCCAATGTAGTTTGCGATGCAGAACAAGATACAATCTTTTTCCTCTCTCATTCCTGTAAACAACAACAAACACAGCTTTTCTGAATTTCATCTTACTTTTTCCAGTAATCCAAGGCAGCTTTCAGCTCAGGATGCGTCTTTGCATACTCTTTCAGGGGAATTTTCTTCATTGAAGCATCAACAGCCTGCCGCATTGCCATTGCACCCGCTCTTGTTCCCCACGGATGTCCATGAACCCCGCCGCCAGCTTGAATAACAAGGTCCTTTCCAAGATTCTTTATCAGGAACGGAACATGTCCTGGGTGCAAGCCTCCAGATGAAACAGCAATTGTCGGCTTTATTTTGCCCCAATTCTGGCTCAGTCTTTTCATAGTCTCCTTCTCTCTTTTGTCTTCTATCTCTTCTTCAATTTCTTTAATGTCTTTTATCTTGCCTTCAAGTTTTCCGATTCCAGTTCCAATATGCAATGAATCAATTCCAATCAATCTTGCAAAATCAGCAATAACCATCATGCTCATCCCGTGTTTTGGATTTCTTGTAAGCGCAGCATGCATCGCTCTATGCCCGTGAATCGCGAGTTTTAGGTTTGCATCTCTCAAAGTTTGCAAAGCCCCAAAACCCTCTGTCAGAATATCAATCATAATATATCTTCCACCAAGCTTTTTCACAAGTCTTGCTCGCCTCAGCATCTCATTTGTCTCTGCAGTAACATTAACAAGATATGCTTTCCTTTCTCCAGTCTCTCGCTCAGCTTTTTTCAGCATCTTCAATGTCTTTGCCAGGCGAATTTCAAATCTATTGAAATCCTGGCTCGCAAGATTCTCATCATCCTTGACAAAATCACATCCTCCCATCCAGCTTTCATAAGCGGATTTTGCATGGTCGCTTGAGTTTAGTCCAAGTTTCGGCTTTACTATTGTGCCAACTAGCGGCCTGTTTTTAACTTTCATGAATTTGCGGATGCCTTTAACGCCAAACTCAGGCCCTTTGAAACTTTTTAAAATAGAGTCAGGAAAATGAATATCCTCTAGTCTTAAATTTGCAACAGCTTTCATGCCAAAAATATTTCCAGCAATACTAGACAATATATTAGGAACATTTCCTTTTTCAAAAAGCCTTCCAGGATATGCTATCTTGGCATAATTTCCTTTTTTCCAGAAAACTTTTGCAGCAATCTCCCTCACATAGTCTTTCTCCTTGATTTCTGTCCATGTTCCGACACTTGATTCAAGGGCAATGTTCGCAGCAGCTTTGTCAAAACTTACGCCTTTGGCAGGCTCAATCCTGAATAAGCAAATCAAATCATTTTTCTTTGGCTTGTAGCCAAAATCCAGAAAATCCTGTTCTTTCATCCTCTTTTATAACTTACAAAGTTATCATGAATTTATAAAATTATCTTAAATCCTCTTTATCTTCGGTCCTTCGCTCGTATCATCAACCCACCAGCCGAGCTTCTTGATTTTCTGCCTGAGTTCATCTGATTTCTTCCATTCCTTGTTTTCCCTTGCTTTTTCCCTTTCAGCAACAAGCTTCTTGATTTCACTTGGTATTTCAAGCTTCTCTTTTTCCAGCAGTTTCAAGCCAAAAACTTCATCCATTTTCTTAATTGTGCGAAGTTTGCCTTCTGCTTTTTCATCTCGCACTAATTCCCACAAAACTTGTAAAGCCTTGCCAGTGTTTAAATCGTCATCCATTGCCTTCTCAAACTCTTTCAAGTACTTTTCATTTTCTTTCTTGTCATCCTTCAGCTCAGAAATAATATTTTTCAATCGTTCATAGCTGTTCTTTGAACTTTCCAGGTTATCCCATGTAAAATTAAATTGGCTTCTGTAGTGGGTAGCAAGGTAAAAATACTTTAATACAAGCGGGACAATATTTTTTTCCATTATGCTCCTCAATGTATAAAAGTTGCCCAAACTCTTGGACATTTTCTGATTATCAGCCAACAGCCACCCATTATGAAGCCAGTAATTCACGAATTTTTTTCCTGTCGCAGCTTCGCTTTGTGCGATTTCATTTGTATGATGCGGAAATACCAAGTCAATCCCGCCAGTATGGATATCAAAATGTTCTCCAAGATATTTCATTGACATTGCCGAACATTCAATATGCCAGCCCGGCCTGCCTTTGCCGATGTCAGTATTCCAAAAAACTTTGCCATCCTCGGCTTGCCAGAATTTCCATAATGCAAAGTCTCTTGCCTCCTCTTTTTCATAACTATCTTTTTTCATTCGTTCGCTTTGTTTTAATTTTGAGAAATCTATATGTGCTAGTCTCCCATAGTCCTTGAATTTAGAGACAGAGAAATAGATTCCATCATCTGTCTTGTAAGCATAACCCTTGTCAAGAAGTTTTTTGATTATTATTACCATCTCTTTTATATGCTCGGTGGCTCTGGGCATAACTTCTGGTATCTTTATATTTAATGCTTCAATATCCTCAAGAAACGCTTTGGTATACTTTCCTGTCAACTCGCTTAATTCAACATGCTCTTGCTGGCTTCTTTTTATTGTCTTGTCATCAACATCTGTGAGATTCATGACTTGCTTCACTTTAAAGCCAGAATATTCGAGGTATTTTCTCAAGATATCTGCAAGAATATATGCTCTTAAATTTCCTATGTGGGCATAATCATAAACAGTCGGCCCGCATACATACATTCTGACTTCCTTGTCATGAATAGGCTTGAACACCTGCTTTCTTCTTGTTAGTGTATTATAGAGTTTCAAAACCATTCTATCAAGAAACAAACTTTGTTTATAAAATTTAGCTTGTTATCTGCAAGTCAAAGAAACTTGTTGCATAGCTTACAGTACCTTGCATGACTTCTATCTGGAATCTTACAAGGCATAAAGGAGCGTTTGTTGGTATCCTAAATCTTACAAGCTTGTAATCAGATTTTCCAGGCGCTATAGAGAAGCTTGTCTGCTGTTGTCCAACTTCAATCCAGTTCATTATAGCAGAACTTTCAATCCCGCACTTTGCTTTTGCTCCTGCAGGGTCAGCGAGGGTGACTGAATACGAGAAAGTTCCTGGTTGTGCTGTTCCAGTCTCAAGATTCTTGATACCGAAGGCAACACCGTATTGCGCACCTTGTTTTGCTTCTGCCAAGAAGTTCGGAAGATACAGAACAAGCGCAGATTCTTCTGTGAACAGCTTGTTAATCTCGCCCTTTACCTTTTCATTAAGAACATCAACATTGTAAGTCGCGCCTTTGAAGATGCTTCTTACAAGAACAATTCCCATAATCAGCATTGTCATTGCCAGGACAAGAACTACAATAGTCCCGACACTTAGCTCCATCGCACCTCTCTTTTGCATTTTTATAATACGAATCTGTGTTTTATAAATATTATGAATGGGAGTGGGGAGAATCGAACTCCCGACATTCCGCATTGTTTTTGGAAAACAATTCCACGGTTCCTGCTCAATAGGACTTCAGCTTCACATTGCTGTTTTATAGCAAACGTGTGCTCTCCCTCTGAGCTACACTCCCATTAAGAATAATCAATTCTTGCACTTTTTAAAATCTATGCCTTTAGACTACTTTGCAATAAAAATCACCACTAATCCATTTCCTGCAAATGAAAATAAGTGGCAAGCAGGAAATAGGCCACATTCTGTTGTTCCCTTCTTGCGAAGAGGAACATGCCAACATCCTACTATGCCGCCGTACCCGAAGGTTGACGTTGCACCAATCAAGTCGCCCGTCCTAAAAAATCTTTGCAGATTTTTGGGACCCCGAAATTCCTTTGAGGAATTTCGACGTTTCATCACGTCCTCCATTTCTTAGCTTCTCTCACGATTCATTGCTCCATGAAGGCTGTGTCGTTTCTGTTGCGGAGCTCTGCTTCACAGCAGTTTCGTTTTCACGAAATGATTCTCTCTTTCGAGAGCATGTTGTTATTCACAACAAAGGTGTGCGGACCTTCCTCAGAACCAGATATTATGTGATATCTTGTGTTTTGAAACACATGGCTTCCGAAGTTGGCTATCCTGCTTGCCAGTATAAAGCAGAATGTTGAGTTTTTAAAACTGCCGAATTCATATAGTACCTTAACTTATTAATAGTAACAAATAGAAACATTTTAATAGCCTGTTTCTTACGAAGGAGCATGCCAAACAAACCAGAGTTTGAAGTAAAAGAAGGAAGAACTACAATTGTAGTTCCACATCAGGGAAAGAGAATTACCTTTGTTGCGCCTAATGCAGGACCTTCAACTTACAATGCTGTTGGAAAAGAAATTGACAATGCAGGGATTTTAAGGCCTACATTTGCAGAGACAGTTTCTCTCGTTTATTCTGCTACTCAAAATTCAGATAACAAATATGCTAAGCAAGTTTTGAATATTCTTACTGACAGATGGTTCTGGGGATTTAACACAATAAGACACGAGCCAAATGAAGGAGCATTTATATCCGACAGAAACAGAAAAGATATTTATGTTCCATTCGGATTTAAAACAGGAGAAAATTCTCTTGAAGAGTTCGTAAAGAATCCTTTTGTTCTTGCTCTCGCAGAAGGTGAGGAAGGGGCAGAGAAGCTTGTAAAAATAGCAAAATCTCAGAAAAGAACACCTTATGTCTGGAGTTTTGAAGGCGTTGGCTCAACAGCAAATAGAGTTTCGGCGCTGTATTCCGACGGGTTCGTCGGGTTGGTTGTCGACGGCTGCAACTACGACTGCAGCGACGGCGGCTGTGCTTTCGGGGTGTCCGAGTAATTGGCGAAGCCAACGCAAAATTTTCTAGCAAGACTTATTAATTCTTATTTTATATTCTATTTGTCTTAGTGAGACGAAAGTCAATGAGCTGGGGCCACACGCCAGTTAATCAGCGCATTATTTAGGTTTATTTTAAGTCATAAAATTCAAGCGAGACATTAAGTAAGACTTTCCTGAAATATGAATCGCCGGTGCATATTTGGTTAATTGGCTACACAGTTTCGGCGCTGAATTCCAACAGGAACGACAGGTTGAATGTCAACGGCAACAACTACGACAACAACGACAACGGCTGTGCTTTCGGAATGGCTCCTCTCTCTAAGACTAATTGCATGAAGTCATTCAATCGCCTCTACCCCAGAATTTACAACATGTCAAATATTATTCTCGCATGGAGAAAAGCAAGAAAAGGAAAGACGAAGAAAGAATATGTTATTGAATTTGAAAAAGACACAGTCAGCAATCTGCTCAAACTTCATGAAGAACTAAAAAATCAGACTTACTCCCCAAAACCTCTTATAACATTCATCCTGCGAGACCCAAAAACACGCAGGATAAGCAAATCTGCATTCAGAGATAGAATTGTTCATCACGCTATTGTAGGAATAATCGAGCCCATTTTTGAAAAGCAATTTATTTATGATTCTTGTGCCAATCGAATTGGAAAAGGAAATCTGTTCGCTCTTGAGAGGTTTGATAAATTTAAGATGAAAGTCAGCAAAAATAGGACAATCGATGCATATTGCCTAAAGGCAGATATAAGACATTATTTTGACGAAGTTAATCATGAAGTATTAATAAAAATTATAAAAAGAAAGATAAATTGCGAAAAAGTTATTTGGCTGATAAAACAAATCATAGGCAACATCTCCAGCAGTGATTTTGGAAGAGGCATGCCTTTAGGCAACTTAACTTCTCAGTTCTTTGCTAATGTTTACCTAAATGAATTGGATAACTTTGTAAAACATAAACTAAGGGCAGAATACTATGTTAGGTATGTTGACGATTTTATTATACTGCATAAATACGAGCAACAACTTGAAACATGGAAGAACGAGATTAATAATTTTTTAATGGATAGATTAAAGATACAACTTCATCCAGACAAGTCAAAGGTAATTAAGCTTTCAAAAGGAGTTGACTTTGTAGGCTTTAGAAATTTTTATCACTACAGACTGCTTAGAAAGAGAAACATAAGAAAAATTAAGTTAAAAATTCGGCAATATGCTCAAAGAGCATTGCCGAAGGAACAGGCTTTGGTAAGTTTTAAGGGCTGGGAGGCTTATGCAAAGTGGGCAGATACTTTTCATTTGAGAGAAGAGATATACAAAAGTTTATATTTCTCTTAATGATTAGTTTGTTATGAGGGATAAAGAAGAAGTAAAGAAAGCAAGACAAATGCAGAAAAGATTAGTTGCATTGGCAGCTAGGCTCGCATTTCCTAGTGGATATTTCGAACCAATAAAAGTAAAAAGAGAATTTTCTCTTGATGATTTAATTGGAAAAACAATCCAGGAACATAGGCAGATAAAAAATCCAAGAAATCATGCTCTCGAGCGAATAGTTCCAAATCCAGAATATTTTGATGTTTTGGTTTTTTCAGATTACACTTTTATGCTTTCTTGTTCAATTAGTGATAGCGACTGCATGAGTACTCATTTCTATTACTTTGATGGAAAGAACATTCGTAAATCATCTGATTTGTTTGACGGAAGGGACTATACTAGATATTCTGCTAAACCCTAGACTCCCGTCTTATCCATAAATATTCAATATAATTTTTTCTAAGAAAAAATATAAACAATCAGCGACAGAAGATTTTCTCACAGCACAATAAGGCTTTTAGTAGTTGCGTGCTGAAACCCTCGGGTTCTCAGGTCTTACACACCAACTCTATCAACGTTGTCTTCTTCAACGGCCTTAATTGAGTAGTCTTGCGGATGGCTTCGAGCTTAGATGCATTCAGCTCTTATCCACACAAGGCGTAGCTGCGCAGCCTCCCCTTGAGAACTGCTACACCAGAGGCCTCTGAGTCCAGTTCCTCTCGTACTATGGACTCATTCCACTCACTCAATCACGCGTCTAGTAGATATCATGCCAACTGTCTCGCGACGTTGTTAACCCAGCTAACGATCCCTTTTAATGCGTGAACTCCGGCACCCTTGGTTGCTTATGCACAACCAGGATAGGAAGAGCCGACGGCGATGTACCAAACCGCGCCGTCAATATGAACTATCGGGCGCGACGAGCCTGTTATCCTTGAGGTACCTTTTCTGTCATACACATGACCCATTAAAAGCCATTGTGTGTTCGCTAGACCAGTCTTTCAACTCTGCTTTTTTTACGATTCAAAAATCAGTCAAACAAGCTTTTACTCTTGCACTCTACTCCGGGTTTCCAAGCCGGATGAGCTTGTCATTGGGCCCTACAGATATCTTTTCTGCAGGGTGCCGCCCCAGCCAAACTGCCCGCCTGCCAGTGTCCTCTTGCGAGTAAGTAACTTCACAAAAAATAAGTAGTATTACACTGTTGACATGCCGCCTCGCCGAAACTACGCGTATTCTCCTACTTATTCTGTGCACTTTTCGTAAAATTACAGTAACAGGTTGCAGTAAAGGTCTATAAGGTCTTCGCTTCCCACTAGACGATTCCGGTTTTTTCACCGGACAAATGAGTTCAGAAGGTTCTGGTTAGGGACAGTGACCGTCTCGTTAAACCATTCATGCACGTCGCTATTCAAACGACAAGGCATTACGCTACCTTAAGCAACAAATTTTTGTTGGACTTTATCATCATAAATTATTTTTAAGATAATTTACGTTCAGCGTAAAGTCTCTGAGGATTTTTCTTATTTTAGTAAGAAATCTTTCCTGCTGATTGTCACTCCATTGTAAATTTTCAGTAATCATTAAAACATTGCTGCTTTAACTTCCTATTACAATTTCTGCGTGAGGTTCCAGCATATGGCTGAATTTATTGAGGCCCTTTTATTCGGAATTAATTCTGAATTTGCTTACAAAATTAAATGGAATCAAATTTTTTGACACCACTAACTCTGAGCCTCAGAGTTAGGCCCGCCGCTAGATGGGCTTTAGCCTCGTTGAAACGAGGTTTTGGACACCATCGCTGGGCAGGTCTCACCAAGTATACAAAGCCTTTCGGCATAGCACTTGGCTACGTTTTTGGTAAACAGTCGGGCGATCCTTGTTATTGCAATCTACACTCGCCTCTTTTTAGTCAGAGACAAGAGTAGACACCCCTTATACCGAAGGTACGGGGCTAATATGCCGAGTTCCCTTAACCAGTTTCTCCTTACACGTCTTAGCCTTCTCAGCCAGAACACCTGTGTTGGTTCTTGGTACGGCTAACTATTTTCTATGCACAAACTTTTCACGGACTCTAAGAATCAACAAACTTGCGCCAGCTGGATTCATGTGTATCTTAGCATTACGCTCCACACATTTTTCCAGCCAGTCCGCTCTCACGAATCTGCTTATCTCGAAGTTGTTTTCGTGCACTAGACGAAAATAGCCAGTACAGGAATATTAACCTGTTGTCCTTTCGCTTTGCTCAGTTAAGACAAAACTTAGGCACCGACTAACCCTCGGTTAATTTGTATTGCCGAGGAAACCGTGTTCTTACGACGTCCTATATTCTCGATAGGATATGATCTTACTTCCACCAGGATCTGCATTCCTTTCTGCTCCACACCTTCTCACGAAGATGCTTCTCAGCGGAAAAGACGCCTGCCTACTTCAATACTCTACTGAGTATGACTGTGGTATCGGTATTATGCTTAGCCCCGTCCATTTTCGGCGCCTCGAACCTCGATAGGTGAGCTGTTACGCTTTCTTTAGAGGGTGGCTGCTTCTAAGCCTACCTCCCTACTGTCTCAGGTTCAAGACAACCTTTTACACACTTAGCATAATTTAGGGACCTTAACCACAGGCTCCGTTATTTCGGTTTCGGAACGGTACCTTACGCACCGGCCCTGATTCATGTATTTTGCAGCTTGCAAGTTCTGAGTTGGAAAGAGTCCCGTAACCAGAAGGTTCTGCGAACTCTATCCGTACTTTACCTCGCAAGCAAGCAATACAAGACTATACTAAGGTATATTTCGGCAGGAACCAGCCATCGCCGAGTTAGAGTGGCTTTTCACCCCCATTCCCATATCATCCAAGTGCATGTACACAACATTGGTTCGGACCTCCATTCTCCTTTCGGAGAACTTCATCCTATAAAGGAATAGATCACTCGGCTTCGGGTCTTATGTGTGTGACTTTGCGCCCTTTCAGACTCGCTTTCGCTGCGGCTTCGCAAAGCTTAACCTCGCCACATACATAAACTCCCTGGCCCGTTCTTCAAAACGTACGTTACAACATCCGAAGATGCCGTAACAATATTGTCGCTGTTGGATTTCAAATCTTTTCAACCCCTGTCAAGGGTACTTTTCAGCTTTCCCTCGCGGTACTAATGCGCTATCGGACTTAGGTTAATATTTAGGGTTGGCAGTTAATTCTGCCATATTCACACTTCCAATCCGGGGAGTGCTACTCAATAGGAAAGTTTCATATCAACTTCGTTTACGGGGCTCTCACCCTCTCAGGCCTCTCGTTCCAGAGAAGTTAAACTCATCGACTTAGAAACAATATCCAACCACATCTCTACTCTTCTTTCGAAGAAAGATTCAGTTCGCCCTGCGCCCTTTTCGCTCGCTGTTACTAAGGGCATCAATAATTTTTTCTTTTCCTGCCGGTACTAAGATGCTTCAGTTCCCGGCGTGACTCTGCCTCTCGGCATACATGCTGTTTCCAGATTAGGAGATTTGCGGTTCAATGCTTGCGTGCAGCTCGCCGCAACTTATCACAGCTTGCCATGTCCTTCGTCAAAACCTAAGCCAAGCTATCCATCCAACAGCTTATAAAATAGTCTTATAAAGATAAGACGTGCTGTGGAAAATCTTCTGTCGCTTCATTGAATATTCTCGGCTCCCTTAACAAATTTCTTTGCTAAGTTCATTGTCAAACAAAAACCAAAAGATTTTTGTGAGTATGATTTGTGATTCAGAAAACATTAAAACTAAAGTGGACCTGCCGAGAATCGAACTCGGATATCATCGTTGCAAACGATGTGTTCTGCCATTAGACTACAGGCCCAATGGCAAGGTTAATTTTTGTCCATTTTTAATGTTTTCTGTTTTTATATTCTGATATTAGTAAACATAAAATACGTCGAGCTGCTTCTATTCTATATTTTTTAGGAGGTGATCCCACCGCAGGTTCCCCTACGGTGACCTTGTGACGACTTAACCTACCTCGCCTTACAAAGACTCGTCTCCGAAGAGCCTCATCAATGCAAAACTCGGTTGGTTTGACGGGCGGTGTGTGCAAGGAACAGGGACTTATTCACCGTTCGCTGATAACGAACGATTACTACGGATTCCAGCGTCATGAGGATGAGTTTCAATCCTCAATTCGAACTTGGCTAAATATTAGGGGATTAGCGTCTCTTTTCAGAGTAGCATCCAATTGCATTTAGCATTGCCGCGCGCGTGTAGCCCAGGGCGTTCGGGGCGTACTCACCTAACGTAGCCCGCACCTTCCTCCTTGTTACCAAGGCAGTCTGTATAGAGTGCTCCTTCTCCAGGTAGCAACTATACACACGGGTCTCGCCTGTTACCGGATTTAACCGGTCATCTCACGACACAGGCTTAAGTCGGCCATGCACCTCCTCTCAGCGTGTCAGGTAAGCCCTTTAGACTGACCTTCATTCTGCTGTCGGTCCTGGTAAGGTTCACGGTGTAGAATCTAATTGAACCGCACGCGTCACCCGTTGTGGTATTCCCCCGCCAATTCCTTTAAGTTTCGGCCTTGCGACTATACTTCCCAGGTAGCACACTTTTCCCCTTCGGTGCAGCACCGGAATCTCGCGAGGAGATCCCGATGTTTAGTGTGCAGTGTTTACGGCTAGGACTACATGGGTATCTAATCCATTTTGCGCCCCTAGCTTTCATCCCTCACTGTCAGATCCGTTGTCGAAAGGTGCCTTCGCTGTTGTTAGTCCGGCTAAGATTAACATATTTTACCACTACCTTAGCTGTACTCCTTTCGTCCCCCGGTCTCTAGCTCCGCAGTATCTCTCGCTCGCTCTAACCTTGAGAGTTAGAATTTCACGAGAGACTTACGAAACAAGCTACGGATGTTTTAGACCCAATAATTGTGGCTGCGACTTGGACTGTTGGGATTACCGCGGCTGCTGGCACCAATCTTGTCCAGTCCTTATTCTTCAGCGTTTTTACAGCTGACAAAAGTTTCTCAATTTTGAGAAACACTCTGGCTCGCTTTCTCATACTTGCGTACATTGGAAAAAATCCCCGACTGCTGCACCCCGTAGGGCTAGGACTTGTGTCTCAGAGTCCTTCTCAGGGCCTCTCCGCTAAGAGCCCTTACTGATCATCGGCTTGGTGGGCAGTTACCCCGCCAACAACCTAATCAGCCGCAGCCCCATCCTATGGCATTGCTTTTCAGATACAATTCATTCCAGAGACTGTATCGTATCAAATTTTAATCTCAGTTTCCCGAGAATATCTTCGACCATAGGGCAGGTTAGCTACGTGTTACTGAGCAGTTCGCCTTCCTTTCGGAAATAACTTGCATGTCTTAGTGCAAACCAGATAGCCGCAGCCGCCAGCAGGATAAACTGGATTTTAATCCATTCATTCTTACTGATCGGATGCAAAGCTTAACCTCCACTAAATTGATTGAGAATATATCACAACTCGACGTACATCATACCTTAATTTAATTAAGGCAATCACTATTTGACCAATCATCGAAATCGTTCTCATTGGTAAAAATCACTATCAAATCGCATATTTAAAGCTTGCTGTGCTTATCGAGAATAAATTTGCCATAAAATTCATCAAAAATAATTAAAAATTAGACTAAAAATTAATGTAAAAACTTCTTTCACTCTTGATTCAGCGATTTTATTGCATAACAAAACATGCTGCCGCTTAACTCATAAGGTCTTTGTTTGCCGTAGTGTCAGAATCGCAAGATTCTGAGCATGTCCAAAAATCACTAAAAATATTCAAGATTTTTGGCACGAGAAAGCTCGCAGTAAAACGAGAAGCTTCACAGCAAGAGCAAATCAAAGATTGCCTTATAACTAATAACAGTTCAGCCCTGTATCTCGTTAGCTTCCTCACCGACAAATTCTTCCAAGGCAGGCAGCTCTTTCTGTATACCCCGAAGTTTAAGGTACTCTCTGGCGAGAAGATAGAATATCAAACCAACACTTTTATTTGACTTGTTATTGCACGGAATGACTTTGTCAACTCCAAAGGAATAATTGTTTGTGTCACACAAGGAAATAAGTTTTTTCTTCATTGTTATGGCGTCATTTAATGCATTCTTGTCAACCCATGGGTCGCATACCATCACAAGTTCAGGCTCAAAAAAGTTTGGAAGTGTTGTGTTAGTGATAATTCCAGCAGGATACTTCTTTGCGAAGACTCTCGCACCGACAGTTTTTCCAAAAAGCTCGACAGCTTTCCAGCATGCTTCCCTCTTGCAGACAATTATGAATTCCTCAGGCGCATAATTCGCCAGGAATGCCGCAGCCTCTTTTAATTTCTCGTCGATAGAATTTGTGTTGATGACTGCAATGCCGTCCGCGCGCCTCTTGTAAACAAAAGGCCTCATCGGAGGCACAATTACCTTTGTTCCAATATAAACTCCGTATTTGACATAATCCTCAAGAGGAATCAATGTTTCTTTTTTCTTCCTTGAATCTTCAAGCTTTTCTTTCAATCCTTTTTCTTCTGCGCCTGCTTCTCCTGTAATTTTTTTCTCAAGCTTCTTGGCTTTTTCTTTCAGCGATTTCTTAGAAATCTTTATCCTTTTCTCTTTCTCTTCCTTAGTTTCCTCTGCTTTTTCCTTGGTTGCCTCTGGCTTTTTCTCTTCTGCTTTTTCAACAGATTCTTCTTTCTTGTGTTTTTCTTCTGCCATTTTTGTAATAGATTATAAATAGGTTCACGGGTTGCTCCGGATTTATTGCAGCCGGTACGTGATAAACATTAATATTAAAATGCCGAGGTTTTAGGGGTTTTTAAAGTTATTTCTCAACTTCCTTCTCAATCTCAATCATTCTCTGCAGTTTGACTTCGCGTTCTTTGCCAAGAATTCCTGTCTTAATGTAATCAGCTCCAAGCGCAAAGGCAATGTCAGCAAGCGCATAATCCATTGTTTCGCCTGAGCGGTGTGAAACAATTGTCTTTATTCCTTTCTTCTTGCAAAAATCTGCAAGCTCCTTCAGCTCGAGAAGACTGCCATTCTGATTCGGTTTCAGGATGACTCCGGAAATGCTTTGCATCTTTATTGCTTCTTTGACCCTGTCAAATTGGCTTGCTGTCAAGTCATCCCCGACAACGAGGCATGAATCAACTTTCATTAGCTCATCCATCATCATGCCAAAACTCTCGAAATCCTCTTCATTGAAAGGGTCTTCCATATAAATTAATTCATATTCTTCAGCAAGTTTTGACAAATACTTTAATTGCTCTTTCCTGTCAAGTTTCTTGTTTTTGTAAACATACTTTCCATTCTCAAAAAAGCTTGAAGCAGCCACATCAACTCCTAAGTCAACATCTCTGCCAAGTTCATTCACAATCTCGTCTCTCGTTTCTTCCATTACCTTCAAGACTTGTTCATTATCCAGGCTAGTGCTCCATGCATTCTCGTCATTTAATTTGCCTTTAGCGCCAAGCAGCTCAAGCCTCTTGCCGCATATTTCATGGCTTTTTTTCATAATGTAAACAGCATCGGTGAAATGCTTCACCCTGGGAATAATATGAAACTCCTGAAACTCTGGTTTTTTTCCCTCGCTGTGCAAGCCGCCGCCAATGCAGTTCCCAATTGGTGCAGGAAGATATTTTGCTTTTGGATTTATAACCTGCCAAAGGCTTTTTTCTTGTTCAGCTGCAAGTGCCTTTAACAATGAAAGTTCGAGCGAGTAAAGTATGTTCGCGCCGACTTTTTCTTTCAAGACAACTGCTTCAACATCTTCTAAGTCAAGAAAATTGTTGATTTCAATTTTCTCAATCTTGTCAACAATATTATTCAGATTTTTAATAGAGTTTTTGATGCTTCCAGCAAATGCATGAGTTTCATGTTTTCCTACGCTCTTGCCAAATGGCGCGCTGCCTGAAAATATACCTTCGGTTGTCTTGACAAGAACTTCAACAGTATCCTCGCCTCGGGAATCCTTGATAATCTTTGCTTCAACCCCTTTTATATGCATAATATCTTGAAAGTTGAGAACTATAAAAAGTTAATCATCTAGAAGCATTAATACAAGAAACTGGGGACGATTGCTCAGCCATTCATCTGCGATGCAACCCCTTATCAAGCGTTTAAAATCTTTTTTATATTAATAATTTAAGAAATAATATTCCCTGCTTATTCAATTCCTTCTTCTGCCTCTCCGGCAGTTTCCTCGACTTCGTCGTCAGGCTGGACAATCTCCATGATTTCGCCTTCTTCCTTGATTTCTTTTTCGCCTTCCTTTTCTGCCTCTTCAACCTTCTTTTCTTCCACAACCTCTTTCTTTTTCTCCACTTTTTTCTCTTCTATCCTCTCTGCTTTTTCTTTTTCTCGTGAAAGTTTTCTTTCAATTTTCCTTGGAAAAGGCCTTTTTATTGTTATAGGCAAAACATCAGATTCAAGTTCAATCCTTGCAATCTCAATCGGATCATATTTCACTTTCTCAAGGTCTTCTTTGCTCATCTTGACAAGCAAGGGAGCATCCATCGCTATCTGCAGTCCTCTCGCTCCTAAAATCCTTGCAACTTCGTATTTTGTGAATTTTTCCATTGTCAGAATATTTACTCCAATTTAAAAGTCTTTTCTATCTTCTTTATGTACACTTCCAGCACGCTTGGAAAGCTGTCAATTATTGCTTCTGTCTCTTCCTTGCCGAATGGTTCTTCCCCGCCTTTCTGTATTGCACTGATTTTCAGCTCCTTGCCATTCATCAGGCTTACACTAATCCTGGATTTGCTTGATTCCTGCTCATCCGATACAGGGTCAATGATTGTATTTTTCCCGACTTTGTAATATGTGAATGTTATTGGCATCTTGTCAGTCAACGGAAGTTTCTTGTTGGTAATCTCTCCAAACAATACTTTCTCAGTTTTCTCGTCATATTTCGGGAATTTTGCTGTTTTCAATGCTATGAGTGCAGCCAGCGCACTTACGTCAATCAAATTTCCTGCATCATTTATAGAGTAAATATCAATAAGTACATTCCATACCTTTTCTCCTTTCTTTATGCAAAGCTTGTCAAAATCTAGGTATCCACTTTCCCTTATTCCCCTGTCAACAATCCTCGCAAGTTCTATTGCTTCTATTCCAGGAGGCCCTGGCTCAAATCTTGGTGATGATAATGGAAGAAGTTCAACAGTAGTTATCAGATTTCCTGACTCTTCACTGTCTGTATAAGGCGTTCCTACATCCATCTTCACGCCAGCCAAAACTTCTGTGTCTCCAAACTTTACCCTTGCAGAACCCTCAGCATTCTTGATAATATCAGTTTCGATTTTAATATCTCTGAAATCCAGCAAATCCCTTCCATCAAATCTTTTTCCTTCCTTGATATACTCTTGTATTCTTTTCTTTGTTAATTTTGATATTTCCATTTTATTCTTCCCCCGTCTTCTTTTCCTTTAATGCTTTTTCCTGAAGCTCATAAATCTTCTTGCATGCTTCTTTTCCAAGCTTCAATGCCCTCTTCAGTTCTTCCGGCCTTATCTCGCCGTCAAGCTGCAGAAGGCTTAGCTTTCCTGATTTTGAAAGGAATGCCATTGGAATATCAGTAGCGCCCTCGCCTTCCTCGTAATCCTCTTCTTCCTTTGAAACATCCACAACAAGTGTCTTGTCAATTTTTCCTATTGACACTGCAGAAACCATTTCTTTCATTGGCACGCCAGCATGCGCAAGAGCCATCGAAGCTGCGTTAATCCCAGCAACTCTTGTGCTTGCATTTGCAGAAATTATTGTTATGAAAATATCAACAACCGTGTTGGGAAAATCCTGCAAGTCAAGTGTAGACGACAAAGCCCATTCTGTCACCTTGCTAATCTCCTGGCTTCTTCTGCTTGGCCCTGGCTTTTTCCTTTCAGGAACACTGAATGATAACATATCATAAATGCATCTCAAGATGCCCTTCTGCGGATTTTGCAAATGCTGCGGATGCAGATGTTTTGGTCCATAAACAGCAGCAACAGCTACAGTATCTCCGAATGCGAAAAGTGCACTTCCGTCAGCGTTCTTTATCACGCCAACTTCTGCTCTCATCTCCCGCGTTTCATCAAACTTCCTTCCATCGCTTCTTTTTACATAGCTTGATTCTTCTTTTTTAGCTGTCATTTTACTCGCTTGCCTCCTTAACTTTGGTTTCTTTTGGTTTGCTTCCTTCAAGGAACTCTTTCACTTTTTCAGTCAAACCTTCAACATAACTCTTGCTTACAACAAACAAGATAGCTTCTTTTGCCTTCAGTTCATTTTCAATCTTGTCACCCTTAATCCAAATCAACCCGTTCTGTCCTACAATCACTTCCGAGTTTGTCGCTTCTTTAATCTGCCTTATCATGCTTCCTTCTTTTCCTATTACTCTTGGCACCTTGTTTGAATTGATGTGCAGTGTAATTCCTCCTTCCAATTTCCCAAGTCCTCTTGCCTTCAGGCTCAAGTCTATTGATTTCCTTTTGACATTTGAGATTCTGCATGCGACAATATCCCCGATGTCAAGAAATTCAGCAAGCTCATTCTTGTTGATGAACCTTGGCACCTCCATAACTGACAGGAAAGCTGAATATGGCGAATTAATATCAACAAGCCACCCGTTGAATGTTATGTCTGTGACAAGCCCGATGATGGTGTTTCCGTATCTTGGGATATATCCTCCTGACAAGGGTATTATTTTTGCAAGTCTTCCTGAAATTTCAGCAAGCCCATACCTGCTTGCAATTATGTCTTTTGCTTCTTTCCTTGTTCCATCTCCAGGCAGGTATTCGTCGCCAGATGCAAGGATTTCTCCTGGAATGACTATTTTTCTTTCTTCACTCATGATTTCATCTCCTCAACTATGGCAGAACCATGTGTTATTGCATTCAGCTTGTCATAAAATTCCATTTGCAGCCCGACAGGCAGGTTAATCACGCAGCTTAAGTCCCCATTCGGAAGCCATTCTTCTTTTTCTTTATACGAGGTTACTAGTCCATAGACCTTTCCAGTATAAATCGAAGGCACTTTTATCCTCAATTTCTTGTTTTCAATCCTTATGGGAATTATTGGCCTGAGCAGCTCGACTATTTTTATAATTTGTTCATCAACCGGCTGGTTTGTTATATTCACTCCAGCTTTGTCCAGTGCATCTTCAATCCTTGTCAGAGTATGGGGTCTTCCACTTGCAGGATCAACTGCATTTTTTGAAATCCAGTCAACAACCTGTTTTCTCTTGGTTTCCTGTTCTTTATGCTTGTACTCAACAGGCAGCTGAAGCTCGCCGTCTTTCACAATTTTCTGTGCAATGGCAAAGGGCTCGCTTGTGCCGAACGCATCAGTCAAATCGTTTGGTGATATCCTCAATCCTTTCTTTATGTCAGAGAAAATAATTGGTGCATCCAAGAATTCTTGCGGCAGGACATTCTTTCCTTTCTTGAACTCCAGGGCTTTGTCTAAATCAACCCTAATCTCAAAATTTTTTCCTTTAATCTTAATCCGTGCTTCTACATTTGTCATGCTACTTAATATACTTCTTCAGTTCTTCTCCTTCTAATCTTTTAATTTTCTTCTCTTTGTTCTTTATGAATGCAACGTCAAACCTTCCAACATCAAAGTTCTTTTCAAGCATTTTCTTGAAAATCTTCAGGCCGAGCTTTATCGCATCTTCAATCTCCATCTTCTCATCCAGCTCTTCCCTTAATATTTCCTTTATCTTCTCGTCGTTCTCGCCTATCGCTGATGCTTTGTATGCAAAATAATTGCCTGTGATGTCCGAAACATACAGCTTTGGTTTCTCGCCGGATATTCCAGCAATCATGATTGAGACGCCGAATGGACGAGCCCCGCCATATTGCGTAAATGCTTGTTTTATATCAGAAATTTCTTTTATGACGCTCTCGACATCTATCGCAGAATCATAAGTCACTCTATGCTGCTGGCCAGTCAGCCTTGCTTTGTCTATGAGCATCCTTCCGTCAGACATTATGCCTGCAGTAGAGCAGATTATATGAGAATCAATTTCCGCGACTTTGTTTGCTGACTCGTTTTCAACCAGCTTGTCTTTTAGCCTTCTGTCAGCTATAATTAACACCCCGTCTTTGCATGAGAATCCTATGCTTGAACTTCCAAGTCTGACAGTTTTTTCAGCATATTCTACCTGCAGCAAATGGCCGTCAGGAGAGAACATTGTTGCTGTTCTGTCATAACCCATCACTTGGTTCTGCATTTCCATTGGTATATCCATTTTTAAAAAAAGGTAATTCCTTTAACATTTATTCACGATATTCTTTAAAATTAAAAGAGGTTTAAAAAACTTTGCTTTTTCTCTAGTTTAGCCTTTTCTAAGGCTCTTCAAAGTGCCAGAAACCGTTATAACCCGTATAAGCTTCTTATAAGTGCATAATGCCGCCCGTACATTATCGACCTTTTCTCTGTTCACAGCCAAAATCTTGTCATTAATAAAAGAAATACCCGCGTTTGCATAACCCAAACTTCCAAGATACTCCAGAATTGCCTGTTCAATCTCGTTCCTTGAAGCGTTTGTTTCCAGAAGAAGATATCTTTTGTTCTCTTTCAAGCTCGGCTTTAATTTTTTCTCAACCACCCGCACTTCCCCCTTCTTTCACAAAAAATGCACCGAGGTTTAGCCTGTATCCTTTTCTCCTCATGTAAATCTTAATTGCAACAACCATTCCGGCTAAAACTGCCACAATCAAACCTCCAATAAACCACCATTTCTTGTCTTTTGCAAAACTCCAGCTGGCACTCCATCCTCTTTTGATGCCGCTGCCAATCTTGCTGAAAGTCTCTTTAATGCTCCAATTGCTCTCTGTCTCGTTTTGTGTTGTTATGTTTGTTGTGATATTAACTATCGATTTTTCATAAATTTCCTTGATTGTTAAATTTGCCCGAGGATATTTCACATCATTCAATTTAATGTACAAGTCAAGATAATTATCTTCTGTCACATCAAACTTCTTTTCTTCACCAGCTTTCAAGTCAGCTGTTATTATAGTGCTTCTTATCTTTATGCCTGTAATATTGCTTGTAAAATTTATGTCAAGCACAGTCACTGAATGTTCTGTGCCATTTATCTTGAAAACAAGCTTGTCGCTTTCCCTCAGTCTTTTTGAAGTCCCATTTATTATAGAGCTGCCAGTCACATTGTAAATCGTGCCTTCATATTCAGTATCAGCCCCGCCAGTATCGCCGTTGTCGCTTGTGGTGCTTCCGCCATTTGT
>Ga0315289_10000389_pt1 | contig 69320 bp, 101 predicted proteins | sample YL17G11_40_MG_FD_203452 | JGI IMG/M metagenome (GOLD analysis project Ga0315289, IMG submission 203452) | Sediment microbial communities from Yellowstone Lake, YNP, Wyoming, USA - YL17G11_40 | ecosystem: Environmental > Aquatic > Freshwater > Lake > Sediment | place: USA: Wyoming | collected... | reverse complement strand
AAGGCATGGATAATTTATTAAGAGGAAAAACACCAGATGGTTCTTTTAGAATGCCTCAAATTGATATTTTTATTGATACACTACCTCAAAAAATATTAGATCAAGAACTCAATGCTAATATTGGTGATGGAGTTACTATAATGAGACTTCATATTTTTGATCGTCAAAATTCTGCATATGATACTCAAAATAGTTTATTAACTGCTGCTAGAGATAACGAAATAACAACAATATCTCAAATAAATTATCAAACAGATGGTGGTGATATAGGGGTAGGACGTTCACAATCTCAAGAGGCAGCAAATATTTTAGAGTCTGCTGTCCAATTGGGAATTATAGAAACAAATCCAAATTCTACCACAGCACATCCAGTTTATAGAATTTCTGGTGGAACAAAAAAATTAAAAGAATTTATTATGAGATCAACTCCGTATATAATTTATGGAGCACAAGGAACTACAGTAAAGAATGCCAGTGTTTCTTCTATACAAGATGCTGCTTTGTCAACGGTTAACATGTTAAGAACATTTCAATCAACAAACATGGAACCAAACGGTGATTTACCGGGCGGATTACCTTTACAGATTATTCCATGTGAAGTAAACATATCTTGTTTGGGTAATCCTTTAATCGACTTTATGCAACAATTTTTTATAGATTTTCAAACAGGTACTTCTATAGATAATTTATATGCTGTAGTTGGAATGTCTCATAAAATTTCTGCTGGAGAATTTTCTACTGATATAAAAATGGCTCCACTAGATGCCTGGGGCAGATATAGATCACTTATTGAAAGAGTTAATGTTGCTGCTGTTGAATTAGAAAGAATTGATATTTCAGCAGCAAGAACAACAACATTAACAAATCTCAGAGATTTTGATGTAAGAAGTATCGGAAGATAAAGACAATTTTTGCTAATGTTTTATGAGACATCTAATATTTTTCTTATGTTGACAACCTTTGGTTTTAGTGGTATGATAGTGTTGTGCAACATAAAATAAACCAACTAAAAGAAATTTGTTTTTTAAATTCCGTGGATTATCCAGAATTTCCTAGTAACTCATATAAAAAAATGATGAGTCAGTTAGGAATTAATTCTGATAATTTAAACGTTCCATGGGAATTTATAATACCAAAGAATGAATTTGAAAAAGAAAATAATGTTTTTATAGAAAAATTAGAATTAATTAAAAAAGATTTAAATTATGATTATTATAATAATGTTTTTTCAAAGACAAGTAATGTTTTTAATTTCTTAGGGAAAGCAAAAATAAACGAAGAAAATTATATTAATCACTTAGAAATAAATGATGGAAATAGTTTATTGAATTCATTTGAATATGATAGAAAAGGGTTTTGTAAACAAATTCCAAAATATTCATTAACTGATTCTAGCACTGGAAGAATGATAATTAAATCTGGACCAAAGATTCTAAATCTAGAAAAGAAATATAGAAATATTCTTGAATCAAGATTTGGAGAAGACGGAAAACTTTGGTATTTAGATTTTATTTCTTTAGAACCAAGAGTATTGCTTTCTATAAACAACTTTAATCTCCTATCTATTGGTCATCCTCCACAAGATGAAAAAGACCTAGTAAAAGACATTTATGAATTTACTTTAAAAAAGACAAAATTAAGTTCGGTTTTAACCAGAGAAGTTGTGAAGAAAATAATTTTATGGCAATGTTATGGAATGAAAAAAGAAAATATTTTACATGTGTTAACCGAAAACAATATAACGCACCCTGAAGATGTATTTGATATTATAGAAGAATTTTATGGTATTAAAGATATAAAGGATTCTATATTGAAAAACATGATAAAAAAAGATAATGTTAATATTATAGAAAATTTTTATGGCCGCAAGATAAAGTTAGTTTCAGATGAAATGTATAAGTTGATAAATTATTTCATACAATCAACTGCTGTTGACGTTGCACTTCTTGGATTTCACAAAATGTTAGAAACAATTAATAAAATTGAAGGAGCAAATAATTTTATTATTCCAATTTTTATTTTGCATGATGCAATTATTTTTGATGTTCACAATAAGTTAGAACATGTAGTTCCAAAGTTATGTGAAATAGGTTCAAAAAATATTTATAATTTAGAAGAAACAAAATTTTGGATCAAGGGTGAATTGTTTGAAAACACCTATAAAATCCAATGATGTTTAGTGGTAAAAAAGTTCATGATAAGTTCTCTTTAACACTGAATAAGTAGGCAAAACTGGTCGCCTCATCTATACTTATACTAGTTATCCGGTCACATAATTTATACCGGCATTATAGGAGAAAACATGTCATACAATATTGAATCATTAAAGAAAAAAATCGCAGTTTTACAAGGACAAAAACCCGAACAAAAAGAAAAGAAAGACTTACCAAAGTTTACATGGTTTAAACCACAAGTAAATAAGTCTTATGACGTAAGGTTTTTAACATTAACTGACAAAGAAGGAAATCCACTAGAACAACCATTTTTTGAGGTAGCATATTACGATAATGCTGAACTAACCAAAAAGAGATTTGTTGCACCATCTCAATTTGGCAAGGCAGATCCAATTAAGGATCTTGTTTTGGAGTTGAATAAAGATCGTTCAAAGGAAGCCTGGTTTACTCGCAAAAAGCTTACTCCCAAAGAAAGATACTATACTGCTCTTATTGTAAGAGGCGGAACATCTGATGTTTCTGGAGAAACAAAACCTGTACCAGAAGATACAGTAGTAATTTGGGAACTTACTCCTAAGCTTTGTAAAGATGTTTATGCTATTCTAGTCCACACTGATTATGTGGATGAGGATTTGTTTAGTATGGATCATGGTTATGATTTTACAATAACTGTAAATCCAACGGATAAAACATTTAATGGCTTTGCGGTTAAAGAAATTAAAATGCAGCCACGTAGGAAATCAAGCCCAGTTACAAAAAACAAAAAAGATCTAGAGAAAATTACATCACAAATTCCAAACTTTCACAATTATTTTGAAGCTCAAGTAATAGAAGAAGAAAGACTACAAGAAATTCTAGAAAACTTCTTGTCTGGTGGCGAAGGAGCAAATAGTGAAAATTCCGATTCTGAGGAACGCGGCGAAATTAATATGACAGCAGCACTAAACGATATTAATGAACAATTTAAAGATCTCTAAGATTTTTAAAGATTAAGATTTAATCATTAAAAGCCTCTTAATTGAGGCTTTTTTTTGTTTAATAAGGTTTAAAGTGTTCCACTATGTGAGAGAATAAAAAATAAGCGTGGAGCATATATTAAATGAAAAAAAAAGAAGAAACAATTACAACTGAAAAAAATACACAAAACGGAACAATGATAGATGATTTTGCCAGAGATTTAATTAAGCAAATTAATAAAGAGCATGGTTCCCTTGTTGCATTTAATTTATCTACAGATTCCGCTCCGACTAATATTAATAGATGGATTGGAACAGGTTCTAGATTTTTGGATACTGTTATTTCAAATAAACCAAAAAATGGTGGTCTACCAGAAGGTCGTATAATTGAATTACAAGGCAATCCAAGTTGTGGTAAAAGTATGATTGCTTATGAAATTGCTAAAAACACCCAAAAAATGGGAGGAATAGTGTGTTATATTGATACAGAAAATGCTACATCTCTAGATCATTTAAAAAATATTGGTTTGGATGTATCCAAAAGATTTGTGTTTATACAACAAACTTGTACCGAGTATATTCTTGCTATTATTGAAAGTACGATATTAAAAGCAAGAGCAATGACCAAAGATATTCCAGTTACGATTATATGGGATTCCGTGTCACAATCATCACCAAAAGCTGAAATAGAAGGTGACTATGACCAAAATACTATAGGTCTACAGGCTCGTGTTCTTGGAAAAGGCATGAGAAAAATTGCAGGTTTAATAGGAAATCAAAAAATTCTTTTAGTTCTAGTTTCACAATTAAGAATAAAAATTGGCGTCAGTTATGGAGATCCAACTACAACAAGTGGTGGAATGGCAATTCCGTTTGCTTCTAGTGTGAGAATTAGAATAAATGATGGTTCAGCTATTAAAGATAAAGCAGGAAATGTCATAGGACGTTCAACGTCAGCTAAAACTATTAAAAATAAAGTTGCACAACCTTTTAGAGAAGCAGGCTTTGATATTATTTTTGGAAAATGTGTTCAAGATCACGAACAGTTGTTTGATTATTTCAGAGAATTTTGTGAAAAATCAAAGAATGGAGTAAAAGTTGGAAAAGAAACTGTAAGTGTAGAAGGTACTGGAGCTTGGAAAACTTTTACTATTTTCGATGCTGATGGAGTCTTAAAAGAAGAAGTAAAATTTTACAAACCAGAATTTAATAACAAAGTATTATCAGATCCAAAATATGAAAAATATGTAGATGCCTTATTTGAACAAAGTTTAGTTATTAAATATGAAACTTCTATAGAAGAACATGGAACCTACAAAGGTTCAGAAGATTTATCAGTAGAAGATAGAAAAGCATTACAGGATAATTGAAATTATGCAAACAGTAAATGAAATATTAAATTCAACAGTTCCACTAACCAATTATTTTTGGTCTGATATTAGAGGGAATCTTGTAGAATTTCATACAGGAAACAAAGATATCAATACAATATTAAATTGGGGCAACTCTCAAGAACAATGGAATAATACTATATTATTTCAATTAACAAAATTAAGTAATTTACTTCAAAGTTCAACCATGACTAGTGGAGCGAATCTTATTGTAATTCACGAGAATCAAAAAAATATCTTTTCATCACTAAAAAATATAAATTATACTGGTTTTGGTCAGGACAAGAACATGGTAGAAGGTACAACGTACTTTGGAACTATGGCTAATAAAATTGCTATTTATATTTCTTCAAATGAATTAATAGAAAACAACATATTGGTTTGTAGATTTAATTTGGATGGTATAAGGTTTCAAAACCAAACACAACAATATGCATTTAATAATATCACTGAAACAAAATCGGTTTTAGATAAAAATTTATTAAACAAAGTACAAGAATATTGTGTTTTATCAATAATGAATAAGTGAAATAATCATAAACGATTTGAAAGATACAAAATAGTATAATATTAAAGGAAAAGAAAATGAGTTTAATTAAATTAAGTTTTTATAAAGAACACCCAGATGCCATTATTCCAAGTGCAAAATCTAATGGAGATGTTGGGTTAGATATTCATTCTATAGAAGAAATAACGATTCCATCTGGTAAGACAAAGTTAATCGACACTGGACTTAGACTTGGCAATGTATTTTTAGGGAACCTAGACACAGGCTTAAGCGCCCTTCTAAAGATAGAGGGTAGGTCAGGACTAGCTAGCAAGGGAATCTTCCCTGTAGGCGGGATTGTAGACACTCTGAGTTATACTGGTGTTATTAAAGTTGCCTTGGTTAATTCAACAGACCAAGATTATGTTGTTTCAAAAGGCGACAGAATAGCACAGTTTGTAGTATATCCAGTGTTTTCAAATACAACCACTGTAGCAACCGAGTGTGTTAGTGTGAATAATAATTGTTCAATTGTAGTACATGAAACAGATGTAATTAGAGACACTTCAGATAGAAAAGAAGCAGGTTTTGGTTCATCGGGAAGATAAAATATGATTAAAAGCCCACAACAAATATTTGTAAATGACTTAAAAATTTTATGTGAACAAAGTAATGTAGAATTGATTTTATCAAAAACAGATTCTATTATGTATTTGGATTCAATAGAGTGTTGTGGGTATTTTGACAATGTTGATAAAAAAACCAAAAGTCCAATTCTTGTTTGTTCAATTGGAAAAAATTTAAAAAACATAAAAAATATCCAAGAAAATTTTCTTTCGACATTAGTACACGAATCCTGTCATATGGATCAGTGGTTAGAAAATGATAAAATTTGGGAGAACAATCTTTCTTGTGATATAGTTGATAGTTGGCTTAGTGGTAATGAAATTGAAAATATAAAATTTCACATTGAACGAACTAGAGAACTGGAACTTGATTGTGAGAAAAGAACAGTAGAAAAAATAAAAAAATATAATCTAAGAATAGATGTAAATTCTTATATACAAAAAGCAAATGCCTATGTTCAATTTTACAATTATATTTTAAATACAAGAAAGTGGAGCACACCAGAAAATTCACCTTATAATGATATTATTACTTTAAACTTACCTGATGTTTTTAAAGAAAAAACCTGGTATGAAACATTGCCATGTTATATAGAAGAATTATTTATAAAAAATAAAGTATGTTTATAGTTTCTATTTATGTTTAGGAGATATAATAATGAAAAAAAATGTAAAAGATACAATTCTTGGTAGAATAAAATATTATTTAATTGGGCCTCTATTAATTGTAGGAGCCACAAGTGTATTAATGGTCGCTACAAGCGGCGAAGATATAACATTTAAAGCACTTGGAATTGTTTTTGCTGGAGCAGTTGTTGGTACCGCCATAAAAAAAGAACTGATAGAACGTTTATCTGAATAAATCAGTAACAACGATATATGATATTTTACTGGAGTCTCTTGGTTCAATATTGAATTTATTTTCCAATGTTGACTTAATAAGTCTAAAAATCTCTGTTTTAATTTTCTCTTTATCTTCAGGAGTCTTTAAACTTTTATATGACTCTATCTGAGAGGTCACTCTTGGGTCGGACAAAAAAGAAGTTTTCATTAGATTAGATAAATATTTCATAGAGGCTTCGCTTGTTGCCTTTTGCCCACTTTGTATATTTTGTGAATAATCTTTCATAACAGATGTTACAACTTTTGTTATAACTGCCCCAAGAGCAGCCAACATAGCAACGCCAACAAAACTTTCATTTATTTGTTTTTGTTTATATAAAATCAATTCTTCTTTTATTAAGTCTCTTATTAAGTCTTTTGAATTTTTTGTACTCATAGTGACATTAAATATCGTAAGATAATTGTTTTTCGTGTATACTGTTAAAACATAATTTGGTAAACTAAGAATATGTTAAAAACTAAAAATCAAGAACATCGTCCAATAATGATTATTGATGGCATGAATTTATTTATAAGAAACTTCATGGTTAATGAAACAATAACAGCACAGGGAATACCTGTTGGTGGTGTAGTTGGATTTATTAGATCCTTAAATGCCTTGGTCAGAGATATGATTCCATCAAAAGTTTTCATAGCTTGGGAATCAGGTGGCGGTTCACAAAGAAGAAAGAAAATTTTTGAAGGATATAAAGCTAATAGAGAAAAAGATAAAAAGACTTTTAAAGAAATAAAAAAAGAAGATAATAGGAAGTGGATACAAAAAGATGCGGATAACAAAGAACAACAACTTAATATTTTAATAAATGTATTAAAGCACATTCCAGTATGTCAATTGTATGTTCAAGATGTTGAAGGAGATGATGTAATTGGATATCTTACAAAATACAAATTTAAAAACACAAGTGGTAAAAAAATAATTGTGTCATCTGATAAAGATTTTTATCAACTGCTAGATGATAAACAAGTTGAAATATTTGAGCCAACAAAAAAAATTATAGTAAACGAACAAGCAGTTCTGGAAATGTTTGACATTTCTCCAAATAATTTTGCACTGGCAAAATCTGTTGTAGGAGATGAGTCAGATAACATTAACGGAGTAGGAGGAGTAGGATTCAAAACTCTAACAAAAAGAATACCAGGATTCAATGAGATAACCACTGATTATTGTGTTGGAGACTTGATTGAATATTGTGAACAAATGGTAACACAAGGAACGAAGATCAAGGTATATAAGGACATCATTGATGCTAGAATGATCGTAGAAAGAAATTGGAAACTTATGTATCTAAGTTCAAATTCAATGTCTACAAGTCAAATACAAAAAATAGAATATGCTGTCGATACTTTTGAACCGAAAATGGACAAATTAGGCTTAATAAAAGGCTTAATTTCCAATCAAATAATAACAGATATTGATTTCGATAAACTAGCTTCAACAATGAAAATGACTTTATGTTGTAACTAGACTATCTATAGTAAGTGGTGAGACTTTGTAGGCAATGGGTAAATTCCGTTGTCTACTTTTTTTTCTTTTAAAACAACAACAAGGATATGCATGACTCAAGAATCTGAATCAAATAACGATAACAAAAACACAAAAAAATACTTTGCGTTTGATAAATCTTTTCAAGAAAAAATAATTCAAGCAATGATCAATGACCGCAACTGGTCTGCTCAATTTTCCGAAGTTTTGAATGTTGAGTTTTTTGAGTACAATTATTTAAAATTAATTGCAGACAAATATGTTTCCTATCATAAAAAATATAAAGAATTCCCATCCACTGAGTTATTAACTGGGATTTTAGTTCAGGACTTAGGAAACTCTAAAGACGCAGGACTGAAACAACAAGTTAAATTGTTTTTAGAAAAAATCATTAAGAATGAAAATGCTGGTGACTTAGCATATGTCAAAGAACGCTCACTAGAGTTTTGCAAAAAACAATCATTGCAAAATGCACTAGAGAGTTGCGTTGAACTTATTGTTACAGAAAATTATGACAAGGTAACAAATGTTATTAAAGATGCCCTCGTTGCAGGCTCCACAATAACTCCAGGATTGACCATCGGAGATGAAGAAGACATTGAGGCACGTTACTCTACAACGTACCGTAAAACGATTGCTACAGGCATTCCCGAGCTAGACAAGAGAGATGTTCTTAATGGTGGACTTGGTGCCGGGGAAATTGGAGTAGTTGTGGCTCCTACAGGTTGTCATGCAAAGGGAACAAAAATATTAATGTTCAATGGAACACTCAAAAACGTAGAAGATATTGAAGTTGGTGCCAAAATAATGGGACCAGACAGTAGACCTCGTAATGTTTTAAATTTGGTTCGCGGTAATGAAAAGATGTATAAAGTTAAAACTCGTTGGGGCTACGAGCAAGTATATAATGAAAATCATACTCTTGCTCTAACAAGTTCAGTAACAAAAAAACATGTAGAAATTACTATTAAAGATTATTTGAAATCATCAAAGTGGTTTAAACACGTACATTTTTGGTATCAACCTGCTAATGGAATTGAATTTAAAGAAAAATTCTATAAAGAATTATTAATCGAACCATATGTTTTAGGATTACTGCTTGGAGATGGCTCAATTAAAGAAAATAGAATTGAGCTAACAACAGCAGATTCTGAAATAAAACAAACTTATGAACGCTATCTCAATTCTATTGGTATGAACTATTCACATCACTATAAAAAAGATAACAAGGCAATTGGTATTTATGGAACAACGAGTTATAAACACAATAATGTATTAAGAAATTCGCTTAGAAGCCTAAAGCTTATTAACAAGTTAAGTGGTGATAAATTTATTCCACATGAATACAAGATATCTTCAAAGGACAATAGACTTAAATTACTTGCTGGTCTAATTGATACAGATGGGTCTTTGAAGAAAAATAGAAATTCAGTAGAATACTGTACAAAATCTATTCAATTAGCTAATGATGTAGCGTTTTTATCTCGTTCTTTAGGTTTCGCAGTGACTGAAAGAAAAAAGTTTGACAAAAAATATAACACAACTTATAACAGACTTTTTATAACAGGTGATTTACATTCAATACCAACTAAACTTGAAAGAAAACAAGCAGCTATAAACACAACAAGTAATACTAGACACAATGTATGTAAATTTTCAATAGAAGAATTAGAAAATGATAATTTTTACGGATTTACGGTAGATTCTGATAATTTATATCTAACTCAAAATATGGACGTTAATAGAAATTGTGGAAAATCACATGTACTTGTTCACTTAGCCGCACAAGGCTTAAAACAAGGCAAAAATGTTATTTTTTATACCTTTGAGTTAAATGAAAGAGCACTTGGTGTTCGTATAGATTCTCACTTGGTTGATATTTCTTCAACTTATTGTTTTGAAAACAAGGAAGAAATAAAAGAACACTATAGAGCAAATAAAGACAATTATGGAAAGCTATTTGTAAAATATTATCCAACCGGAACTTGCACTGTTCAAATGTTAAGAAATCACATAGAAAGATTATCTAATACTGGATTCAAACCAGATATGATTGTTATCGATTATGCCGGTATTATGAGATCTAGTGAAAAATATGATGCTCCTAGATTTGAATTAAAGAAAATTTTCGAAGAACTACGTGGATTTGCTGGGGAAGCAGATATTCCTGTTTGGACAGCTACCCAAAGTAATAGAGAGGGTGCCTCAAGTGAACTAATTGATACTACAAACATGGCAGAATCTTATGGTCAAGCTCATATTTGTGATTTTATATTAGGTTTATCTAGAAAACAGACAGAAAAGTCAACTGGATTCGCAACACTCTATATTGCAAAAAATAGAGCAGGAATAGATGGCATTGTATTAAAAGCTCACTTAGATACTTCAAAATCAAAATTGAGAATTTTAAGCGAAGAAGAAATGCGTGGTGTAGATAGCAACGATACCAATAGTGAAAAAGAAACACAAAGATCATCATTAAGAGCAGCATTTATAAGAGTACAAAAAAACAAAGAAGAATCCAATGGATTAACTTTGAAAAAAATAGTTTGATTTTATTGTTTCTGATAAATTCACACTTGATAGATATATAGCATTTCCAAACTTATAAAGTGTCTATTTTATAGGTATAAAAATAGTTTCTTTAATAAGAAATTTTTCTTAAAAAGACAATAATTAAACAATCACCAACACAAAATTTACAGGAGTATAAAATATTATATGGCAACTTACGAAGAAGCAATTAAAGATTCAATTGAATATTTTAATGGAGATGAATTAGCAGCACAAGTGTTTTTAGGGAAGTATGCATTAACATCTCCTGAAGGAGATATTTTGGAAAAAACACCAGATGACATGCATAAAAGATTAGCTAAAGAATTTGCCAGAATAGAACAAAAATATCCAAATCCTTTGTCGGAGGATGAAATTTATTCTTATTTGAAAGATTTTAAATATATTATTCCTCAAGGTTCACCAATGTCTGGAATTGGAAATCCATATCAAACCGTTTCTATATCAAATTGTTTTGTTATCGAATCCCCCTATGATTCATATGGTGGCATTCTCAAAACAGATCAAGAACAAATTCAAATTATGAAACGTCGCGGCGGCGTAGGGTTTGATATATCCACAATTAGACCAAAGGGTCTTATTACTAAAAATGCAGCAAAAACCACAGATGGAATTGCTATTTTTATGGAAAGATATAGTAATAGTACGATTGAATGTGCTCAGTCGGGTCGTCGTGGCGCTTTGATGCTCTCTATATCAATACACCATCCTGAAATAGAAACCTTTATTAATATTAAAAGAGATCTTAAAAAAGTTACTGGTGCAAATATTTCTATTCGTCTTAGTGATGAGTTTATGAATGCTGTAAAAGATAATAAAAATTATGAAGTAAGATTTCCAGTTGATAATAAAGTAAATCCTCAAATAAGAAAAGAAATAAATGCCAAACAAATTTGGGATCAAATTATTGATTCAGCATGGATAAGTGCTGAGCCTGGATTGCTTTTTTGGGATAATATTATTAATACAACTCCTACTGAGTGTTATAAAGAACAAGGATTTGGAACTGTAAGCACTAATCCATGTTTTTCTGGCGAAACTTTGATTGCTGTAGCAGATGGCAGAAATGCTGTTTCAATTAAACAATTATCAGAAGAAGGAAAAGATGTTCCAGTATATTCTTTGAATCCATCTACTGGTTTGGTAGAAATTAAAACAGGTAGAAATCCAAGAATAACGGGACATAATCAAAAAATCGTAAGAGTTACATTAGATGATATGTCGTTCTTAGATGTAACTCCTAATCATGAGTTTTTATTAAAAGATGGCACAAGAAAACAAGCTAAAGATTTAGTTTCTGGTGATAGTTTGCCGCGATTTTCTAAGTACGCACAATCTATAAAAAAAGATAGTAAACCATATTATCTTGTTCATTGTAACACTAAAGATATGACTAAAAATAGAGTGTATGAGCATCGTTTGATTGCTCAATATAACAATCCAAAAAAGTGGAATGCTGTTTATGAAAATGCGAAAAAGTCTGGTTGGGCAAATACGGGTGGACTTGTTGTTCATCATAAGGATTATAACGGACTTAACAATAGTCCAGATAATCTTGAAATAATGACATTCAAAGAACATCAACAATTTCACGCTGAACATGATTGTAAAGGTTTTGCAAATGGTAATTCATATTCTGTTACAAATGAAGAGATTAAAAATAAAGCCACAGAACTAACAAAGACACTTGGTAGACGTTTTAGTCTAAATGAATGGGAGCAATTTGCTTCTATGAATCAATTACCTAGTGGTTTTACTGACTTTAGAAAAACGCTTGCAGCCAATCCAACAGAATTGGCAAAATTATGTGCTATTGAATTTGGTTACGATCACATTGATACCGATCCAAGAGTTGTCAAGACATTGCAAAATATGCTATCTCAAGGATATGTGGCTAATATTGTTGATAATCAGGTCTTTGTAGAAAAGATCTGTGAGATCTGTGACTCAAAATTCTCAATCAATCACCTACAAAGAGAAGCTTCATTTTGCTCTCAGGCGTGTTCTTTGATATACGTTAACAGCAACAAAGATATCAACACAGCAAGAACAAAGACATTAAATGAAACCTACAAGGTAAAGCTTGATTCGATAAAAATCAAGCAAGCTCAAATGTTTTCAAAACTAAAGTTTGATCTTGAACGTAAACCATTGATGAAAGAATGGGAGCAAGCTTGCAAACAAGAGAATCTATCATATAGACTCAAGACAAAATATGGATTTCAAAATTGGAAAGAAGTACAAGAAGCAGGAACAAACTACAATCACAAAGTAGTTTCCGTTGTTGAGATTGAGGGACTGCATGACGTTTACAATATCACGGCTGATGACAATCATATGGTTTCTGTTATTACAAAAGTTGTTGATAATGTATCCTACATGGGAGTCCATGTATTCAATTGTGGTGAAATTGTTCTTAGCCCATATGATTCGTGCCGTTTATTATTAATCAATACTCTTTCATTTGTAAAAAATCAATTTACATCTGGTGCAGAATTTGATTATGAGAATTTTTCAAAAATTACAAAAATTTCTCAACGTCTTATGGATGATATGATTGATCTCGAACTTGAATGTATTGATAAAATTATTAATAAAGTTGAAATAGATCCTGAACCACAAGAAGTTAAACAAGTTGAATTAGATTTATGGAAAAAAATTAAAAAAGCAGCAATTAACGGAAGAAGAACTGGTCTTGGTGTAACAGCTATCGGAGATACAATGGCTGCTCTTAATATTCATTATGGAACAGAAAAATCTGTTGAAGTTATTGAAGAAATATATAAACAACTTGGATTAAATGCTTATAGAGAAACTGTAAATCTTGCAAAAGAACGTGGTGCATTTCCTGTTTATGATTACAATCTTGAAAAAGAGCATGTTTTTATAAATAGAATAATGAATCTTGATGAAAATCTTAGAAAAAATTGGGAAAAATACGGAAGACGCAATATTGCTCTAACCACGACAGCACCCGCAGGTTCGGTTTCAATTCTCACACAGACAACCTCAGGAATAGAACCTGCTTTTGAAGTAATTTACAAGAGAAGAAAAAAAATAAATTCTAATGATAAAGAAGCGAGAGTTGATTTTATTGATGCCACTGGAATAAAATGGCAAGAATATAAAGTGTATCATCATCAATATAAAAAATGGATGCAAGTTGCGGGCAAAGAAGCAATAGAAGATAGCCCTTATTACAAGGCAAGAGCAAATGATATTGATTGGGGAATGAAGATAAAAGCTCAAGCTGCCGCTCAAAAGTGGATATGTCATAGTATTTCCAATACAACAAATTTACCATCAGATATTTCAAAAGAAACAGTATCAGATATATACATGACTGGTTGGTTATCAGGAACCAAAGGAGTAACAATATATCGTGATGGTTGTCGTGATGGCGTGTTAATAGCGGAAACAAAACAAAAACAAATAATAACAGAAGACTTTATTGAAACACACGCTCCAAAACGACCTGAAATGTTACCTTGTGACATCTATCAAATTACAGTGAAAGGTGAGAAGTGGAATGCGTTTGTTGGTTTATATCACGATAAACCATATGAAATTTTCGCTGGACGCTCAGAACATATTTCTATTCCAAAATCTGCTAAAAAAGGATTTATTAAGAAAAACGGAACCTATAATGTTATAATTGGTGAAGGTGATAACGAGATTATTGTAAAAGATTTAGCAAAAGTATTTGCGAACGATACTGAGAGCGCATTTACAAGAACTTTATCTTTGGCTTTAAGACATGGCACAGCCGTACAGTTTGTGGTAGAACAAGTTGTTAAGGGTGGAGAAAAAGATAGTGACTTGTTTTCTTTTTCTAAGGCAATTTCTAGAGTACTTAAAACATACATTAAAGATGGCACAAAAATTAAAAAGAAATGTGACTCTTGTGGATCGGAAGATTTAGCTTACTTGGAAGGCTGCCTCTCTTGCACAAGTTGCGGCAATAGTAAATGTAATTAAATTAAAAATTTAAAATGTTTTCTTGTCAATAATATAATATTTATTGGCAGGAGAAAAATAAAATGGGTATTAAAACAACAATTGACAGTCGTGGTGTAATTTCAGAGGAAGTTGTAGGAGATTCAACATTTGGAGTAACGTTAAAACAAACCGTACATCCAGTGCAAAATTATTCATTTAACAACACAAACGTAACATTAAGCAGTAACAAATTTACTGTTATTTGTCCAACAAGTTCACTAGGAATAACAGCTAGTTTGCCAGTTATTGCGGTTGCAACTTTAGGTACAGAATTTTGTTTAATGACAGGAACAGGAAGCAATGATCAAATTCTTGTAACAGCATCAAACGGAATTAGACCTGGTTCAACTTGGACTCTTACATATTCCGGCTCACATGCAACCATTGGTTTCATGGCTGTTAGTAGCTCTATCGGTTATTACTGGCATACTACAAACAAAGTAAACGTTGTCTGATTTGGTTAATTAACTAAAATATATAAATGAAGAATTGATTGTGTATTTTACACAATCTTTTTTTGTTTCCAGCAAATAATCTATTAGTTTTATTTTTAAAGATATATTTACAGTTATGAAAAAATTATCTTTAGTAAAAATCCTTAAAGAAATGCAAGATGATGGTTCTCAAAATTCAAAGGCTAATCTTGTTTTTTTAATTGGGCCTCCAGCAACAGGTAAAAGTACATATATAAAAACTAATTTGCAAGGTTATGAAATTATTAATCGTGATGAATTGGTAGAAAAAATTGCTAGTGAAACCAAGGTTGGAACATATGACGACATGTTTGCTCGTCCACCTAATGAACTAAAAGATCAAGCAGGAATTCCACCAGATTCAAAAACATTATCAGAATACGATAGTGATTTAAATTCAAAGAATCAAGTAGATTCTTATTTGAAAAAAATTGCTAATTTAGCAACAAGTGTTCCTGCGAGTGAAAAATATGGCGAACTCAAGCCTTTTTTATTAAAAAATTTACAAGATGTAATTATTCGTTTTGGTGTTAAACCAGAATTTATAAATCCTTTCATGTGGGAGAAAATTGAACTTGCAAATGAAAAAGTAGCAGAAGAACTTTCAAATGTTAAAAATACTGTAGTTGGAAAAAAAGAGGAAACAAGAAAAAACTTTGCAATTGATATGGTTAATATGAGTGTTCAAGAAAGAAACAATCATAGAAAAGACATTTTAAAAATACTTGGAGAAGATCCAAGTAATTTAAACAAAGTCAATGATTTTTATAATCAAATTGCTATAGTTTTTGCTCCAGAAGAAGGTTATACTCCAGAATTAGTTCAAAAAATTAAAGATGTTGCCTTGGTTAGACAAGAAGAAATTAAAGCTAGTGGTGGAGCAAAAACAATTCCAACACAAGCATATGATAGAATGTTTGCATCCTATTCCGCACCTTCTACAGAAGAAGGATTTTCCGATATAAAATATGTTGGAGTTCCAAGTTTAGAAAAATTAAAAGACAATTCTGTAAAAGAATCATATATTTCTATAGACCGCTTAAAATTATTAGCAGGAATCGTTAAAAACAAAAAACTGCTTTAGTAATCGTTTAAAATAAAACGTTCAACTTTTTTATTTCTTGTGTGCTTGCAGCAGCACCTGTAAAAGAAAAAACTCTAAACGAACATTCCTCAGAATCAAACAAGGATGATAAATTAATTTGTTTAAAAGAATGATTTAAAATTAATGAATCATTTATTAAAATTTTTATAAATTTGTTTGGTTCACAAATTATTTTAGCTTTTATTAATTTACCAGAATTCATTTTAATCGAACAGTGTTTTTGAGAAACAATTTCGTTCTCCAAATATAAATGAATTTCATTACCAGTTTTATTTAAATCGTTTTTAAATGTATCAAAGCCTATGGCAAATTTTCTTTTATCGAACTCTAACCACAAACCATCGCCTCCCGAACCATCTTCGTCTGATGCCCCTTTATTTTTCGAAATTTTAAAAGAAAAGTTTATAGTCCATGGTTTAGTTGAAATATTTATTTTTTTATTTAAATTTAGCGTTCCATTTTGGTGGAAATTTGTTGTCAAAACAATGCCGCCAGTTTTATTTTCTTTTGCCGAACCTTTAAGAGTATAGTTTTTCATAAAATTAAATATGGTTTAAATAATATAATGTTAATCTATTAGTTTTATTTTTTTACCCTTAGTTGGATATATTAAACCTCTACAGCCTTGGATACCAAAAGAACATCTTTTTGGTTCTAGGTTTAATTTAGATGCAAATAGGATTGGTTCATATTCTTTTGGAATATCTTCCATGTTTTGTTCTGGGGAAAATATATAATTTGCAGTAACAGAATAAGTGTTGTTTAATATTTTTTTAAACTCTAAGTTTCCCTGAACAATTAAATTAACTTTATTGGGTCCATAATGTTTTGAGGAACCAAATAAGGAATTTAATTTTAATTCTTTATCTTTTATTTTTTTACCTATGTTTGTTTTTTTAATATTATTGCGATAATGTTTTTTTATTTGTTTTCCAAACAATACTAACTCTGGATGAGTTTCAAACTCTTTGATACCAGACCACTGACGAAAAGAATTTGCCTTATTTCCATCTTTGTGTGAAATCCATAAAATAGATTTGTTATTATTATCCTTAAATTCAAAATCAGACTTAACATAATTCCCTTTAATTTTAATAGTTTTTTCAACTGATAAGATGTTGTTAATTGATAAAATTTCTTTTCCAAGGTGATTTAAAAAAACAAGATTAGCTGGTTCTTTTGAATCATTTGTTATAGTTTTTAACTTATCACTAAGATCAGAAAAAAACTTTGTTTCTTTTTGATATGTTTTTTGAAATCCAACAGAACCAAATTCTATTGTTTTCAACAAACAACCAGATGTTAATTCTATGTTTGATTTTGTTTTCAACAATAATTGTTTATTTTTATAAAACATCCCTAAAGCTTTTATATTTTCTTTTTCAATATAATTTTGTAAAGATTCCAATAAAAATATATCTGAGTTGTCTATGATTACCATATCACAATTAAAGACTTTCTTTTTCTCTTCAATTAGTTCAAATGGTTCTTGATTTTGTATTTTAGACAAAAAGATTTTTAAATTATCTCTTTTGTTTAGTTCAGTAAGTGTTAAAGCTACCACATTAGAAGTGTGCTTTTTTTCAGTTACTTTGTTTAAACAAACATTTTAGTAGATTATAGTATCTTTATAAGGAAAGAAAAATCATATGGCAGAAGGAGATTATATTAAAGCTGCGACAGAAATTGGAAACGTAGTAGAAGATAAAAATAAAAACTATGGTGACTCGTTTTCAAAATCAGTTGATTTTTTAAAATTATTATATCCAACTGGTATTCCAGTAGAGTCATTCGCAGATGCTCCATTAATTTTAAGAATATTTGATAAATTAAAAAGAATTGCATCCAACAAGACATCTTATGATGAAGACCCATATAAAGATTTAATTGGAGTCTCAACCAGAATGTGGGAAACCAATGAAGTTTTAAAGGATAAAAAATGATTAAAGAACTTTTCAAAGAAATAGAGGACATAATTTTAGATAAAAGAAAAAAATATGGTCCTGTGGATATTAAAATATCCAAAACCCTAACCGAACTATACCCATCAGGGGTTCAACCTGAGACATATCAAGAGTTTATTCTAGTTGTTCACATGCTTGAAAAACTTTCAAGATTAACTAATACTAATATAACAAAAGAAGCAAAAAACGATGCCTATGTTGATTTAGCAGGCTACAGCATATTAGGCGTAGTAAAAAATTCCGAGAAACAAAAACTATAATTTCTTGTATAATTTTTATTATACATTTTAAACAAATCGACTGAGAGTACAAAAATAAAGGACTAGATATGACGGAAAAAACCAAAAATACATTTAAATTTAGTGATGATGTGATTATAATTGTGAGGGAGCTAATTCAGCTTTCTTTGCTTACGGGAACTAATTTAGTTGATCACCTAAGAGCAGTTGTTCTTGTTGCGGAAAACGAAAAATATCTTACTCTTGATGAAGATTATGTTAAAGCATACAATGAATATATAACAGAACTATCTAGAAAAGCAGAAGAACAAAGTTCTGAGAGACAAACAAAAGAAGCTAATGTAGAAGCCTGAGAAAACTATTTTTCTTATTTAAGAACCTCACTCGAAAAATCGTTTGAGGTTTTTGCATTTTTATTCTTCAACTAATTTTCCAAGACTTCTAAGTTTATTAATATTATCTTGCGAGTCTTTGTAATATACATAATTTAACCAAGGACGTTCTATTTTGTCTTCTTCGTCTCCAGATGACTTAAAAGAGCAGTCATCTTCTTTTTGTGGTGTTTGTGGTAATAAAATATTATCTAAAAGTTCTTTTCTAACATCTCCTCTATTGGTATAATAGTAATTCCAAACAGATGAGGCATCAGAAGACACTAGGAGGCGATCTGGGGCGATTCCACTTGAACCGGCATACTCCAACGCAATATCATACAAGAGGGGTCCATAGCCGCTTGTGGCTCTAGAGTGGAACACTATATAGGCACTTAGACAAGGCCCATCAGCATTTTTTGGTCTAGCTAGAGAAATTGAACCCAAAACATTATCTTGATCATTTTTTAATTCTATATCTTTGTCTCCACCCAATAGTCCTTTTCCTATATGAACTTTATATTCACTAGGAATAGATTCTATTGTTTTAGCAGCCTCGTTTATTTTTTTTAATTCTTCTTTTAGAATAGAATTTATTAATATTTTTAAGTTTTCTCTCATGAAAGTAAATATTGCAAACAAAACCGAAGTTTCTTATGTTTTTATTTTAACAATAATTGCTATAGTTATATAATGTGATAGTATGATTGAATAGAATCAACAAGGAGATAACAAAATGTTTAATACACTTACCTACGAACAAACAAAAAAAGAACATAATAAGGGAGACATAGTTGATGTTCTTATAAAGGCATCATATCACAAAGCAAAGGTCGTTGATGTATCGGTAGAAGATTTTTATATTAAATATTGTTTGGAATTTTTCGAAGATGGTTCTCGTGCCTGGTATACATCTGATATTTTTCAAACTATGCTAAATTAAATGCCTTTAAGATTTCCAAATCCAGTTACTTTATTTCGCGGAATAGGTGAAAATTATATTTCTTTTGATTGTTTAAAAGATAACAATGGTTCTCTTTATATACCAAGAGAAGTTAACATGTTAGCTCAAAAAATATGCGATTTCTCTGGGAAAAGAAACATTGAAGATATTGTTTATCACAATGATATTGTGAATTTTACAGTGAAACCAAAGTTTGAGTCACAAGAAATTGCTTATGAGATTCTAAAAGAATTTAGATTACTTTAAAGAATCTTTTAATATGTTTTTCATTCTATTTTTCAAGTCATCTGGTGACGAAGAAGAAGAAGAAGAAGTCTCTTTTGTTTCTTTCAATTTGTTTGATCTTTTGCGACGGATTAATTCTTCAAGTTGTGATTTTGTTAATTCCACATAATTTTGTTTTTCTTGGGATTTAACTTGTTTTGATTCTTCTATTGTTTTTACAAGTTCATCAAGATCTTTTATTATTGGTTTAGGTTCATGAATTTCATGAATTGGAGTTTTTATAACAGATTCATTTTTATTTTTAATTACAATTGGTTCAATAAAAATTTCAAATTCTTCTTTTTTAGTTTGTGGTTTAACAGATTCTACTGTAACTTCAACTGGTTTTTCAAATCCAATATTCATTGTAGCGGGTGTAAAATACCTGCTACCAAGTAAGATTTCAATTTTACCAGTATAATCCTTGTTTTCTTTGAATATATTTTTCATTGGAGGAATAGTAACAATAACTGTTCCATCATCTTGTTTTTTTACTGGAAACATGTAACCCATTGTATCTTGGGAACCACCAGATTCCATTACAACAAATCTACAAATCGGAGATGAAGAATTTGGCTCGGTAGACATTCCTTGAATTGTAAGTTTAAAACCCAATTCATTACTTTCATCTAATTTTAAAATAACTTTTTCGCTCATGTTTCCTCTGGTTTAATTATTGTTCTAAACTATTCGTTGTCTTTTTTTGTTTTAACATTTATTAATGTTGCTTGTACTTTTATTTTTTCATAGGGTTCAATATATTGAACTTTCATCTCTATGTCGTTTGGAGTTATACATGAATCTTCTGTTTTTATGCCTTTAAAACTGGTGCTAACAAATAATTTTTTAATTATATTAATATATTCTCCTTTAATTATTGGGTTTGATAAACTTATTTTAAAATCCCCGGCAAAAATATCAACATCGTCATTTTCTCCAACAAAACGTAACCAAGTTGGCTTTTCACACTGAATTAATAAATCATTTATTCTTATTAATTCACATTCTATAAAAACATTTAAGTGTTCTTTTAATTTTTCTTTTGGCTGTTGTTGTTTTCCAGAAGTTAATCCACCACCATGCCCCCTTGCTGATGTGAATTTATTCGCTAAACAAACACTATCAAAAATACCATCATAAAAAAAACATGGTTCATTATATAATATTCTTGGGTCATTATATGTGTATGGCGGCGGAAAAAGCATAAGCTACTTACTTGTTAATATAAGTAGCTTCTTTTTATTTGTTGTAATATATTATTTTTCTGTTACGGTTTTATATCCTGTCACCATCATGGTGTCTAACAATTTTCTATCAAAATCAAGAGAGTTATCAGTCAAGAGGTTTTCAGGTCTATATAAATTATATTCAATATATTTATAGCGAGGATCAGCTGTACCCAAAATAACTTTTTTGTTTATTTTCTCAAGTTTTATTAGGTCATTAGCTAAAATTTCATCAGACATTAAATCAACTGAACGTAGTAGAACTTTTATAGAATTTTTTCTTTTAGTCTTCCATGGCTGGGAACCAAAAGGTGAAGTAACTATTATGTCAATAATTTCTGCCCCAGCATCAATAGCTGCACTAAGTGGCGCAATATCTTTAACCCCAGCGTCAGTGAAAAGATCATCGTTTATTTTAATTGGGTTAAACATCACTGGAAAAGACGATGATGCTAAAACAGCATCTCTAATAACATCAGTATCTTTTTCATTCCAAACTTTTAAGTTTCCTGTTAATAAAGAACAAGCACTAATTCTTAATTCGTTACCGGATTCTTTAACTTTAACAGGATCAAGATTGTTATAAACAAAATCTTTAAGCGGGGAACTATCATAAACACTTGATTTCCATAAAGCTTCTAATTTCCCAAAAGGTCTATGATTATGATAAATGTTTCCTTTGTTGATTTTGTTCCAAATATTTACTAAATTTTCTAACGCTTCTTTTTCTTTTCCTTTTGGAAATTGTGAAAGAAATGAAGCATTTAAAGCTCCAACAGAAATACCTGTGTATATATCATATTGATTATTGAGTTCTCCAATTAAATATTTCAAAACACCTACTTGAAATGCTCCTTTTGAACCCCCGCCACTCAAAACTAATGCTCTTTTTTTATTCATTGTTAAATCCCTTACATATAAATAATATATAAAAGATATTAAACAAATATTAATTTTATTATTCTGGATTTTGTATGCAATAAAAAGTAGCTGTTGCTCTTTCACCGCCAAATTCAATATTGTTTTCAAGATATACACACGAATGAAGTCCATATTTACTGTACATTCTTCTAACAGTCGCATATCTCATTGGAAAACCATAAGTTTCATGTTGGGTTCCTCTGCCACTATTTCCACCAATAGCAGGAATTACCGGATAAGAACCAAGAGCCTCATCAATAAGTTGATAGAATGTGTCATACCAAGTTTTCTGAAGAGGAATAATTGTATTCGCAGGAAGAGGCCCACCATATAGATCACATAGTTCAGGAGCAAAGTATTGTACATAACCACGAACCTCAAAAACAACACGATCTTTCATATCCGCATCAGAAGTAAATTGAACTTCAACCTCTTCTACATCAATATAATTACCATTATGAGGTTCTAAGCAAAATTCCGAGTTTACAACTTTATTATATGAGGCTTTAACCGAACCCGTTGTTGGGTTTGAAAAAACAACAGAACCACTTCTATAATTCACATAATAATCTCCTCCAGATGTTGCAAATGGAGCACGCATTGATTGTGTTGTATCATCAACAGTTATAATTACTTCATATTTATGAAGCTTGTATTCTCTAAACATATATTCTTGAAAATATTTGCCATGATACATGTCAACCCAAGATTCATCGGAGCCGGAAACAGAAAAAGTTGTGCCTCCATCAAAAGAACTTAATTCTATATTTTCTTGTCTTTCGCTTGTATAAAACCATGTTGTTTTATCACAAAGATTTGGAGTAGCTACTGTATACTCGTTACCTTCACGACCAACATTGGTAACAAGCATTGCACTATTTTCTTGCGTCTCCGAGGTAAGTCTTTTATTTGAAGATGCAAGAAAATTTGTTTCAAAATCCGCTTTGTATGCATCATTTGTTATTTGATTTGTATCACAAACACTAGGAATAAATTGGGAAAAAATTGTTGTTGAATATACAATTGTTCCATCAATTCCAAAAATTTGATATAATAATTGTTGTTGATCTAAAACATGTTGTATTTTAAGAAATTTAGAAACTGCAATTTCTTTAAAAGAAGGCCAGTCAAGTTCGATATTTATTAATCCTGTTCCAAATTTAATCATTTTCTATTCCTGTGTAAAAACAACTTCTATATCAAAAGCACCAAGTACCGAGTTTACAATTTGATTTATTGTTAAACCTTGTTGTGCTCTTAAAGTTATTGGTTTGGTTCCTTGTTTTGCTTGATATATCGGAATTACGTTTTGAAATGCATGGTCTTGAGATTCTTGATCGGCTGTACCAATTACCCATTCATCGGAAGACCAGTAGTATCTCAACAATGGACCAGTTGTACTTGTAGGTGTACCATTGGTTAAACAAGTAACGTTTGTTGCAAGATTGTCTGTTGTGTCAAAAGTAAAAGGTGTAACAGTTGTGCCGCCCGAATGTCCAGTCATTCTTAAAAATTGAAACTGAGCATTTATGCCTACTATGGCAGTGTTTAAAATATTGATTAGTTTTACTGATTGTATTTTTATAGTAGTAGCAGAACCAGAAGTTGAATTCATAATAGAAAACATTGATTTTCCGTTACCAATGCTTTGTGAAGAAACCAAAGCCGAGAAAGTAGGAGGTTGATATTCACGAACAGATAAATTTCCAAACCCGTCAGATCTTATTTCTTGTTGAACCGATGATGATATAGAAGTTGCAACTAATTGAATATTTTGTGGTTCAGCTCTGAAACCATTGTTTGATTGTATGTTGTTAACATTTTGAAATGTTATTACATCAATAGAAGCAGTTGTTCCTGTTGTGGCTGCACCTGTGTTTTCCACATATGCAACAACATTTAGTGGTGTATAAGGACCAGGAATATGAGTCTCGTGTCTAACAGCTACTTTGCCATTAATTAATAGTGACGCAAATGCAGGAGTTGCATTTATTTCATATTTTATAACCTGAGAACTTGATAAAGGTTGATTGTTTTGTGAAGAAGATAATGAAATTGTTGTAGTTTCTGTATCAAGACTTGCTGAACCAAAAGAAGATCTAAATTTAACTAAAGTATTATCTGTTCCATCTAATATTACAACAGCTTGTTGATTTGGATTTTGTATTGTGTCTTGGAAACCAAAAATTGTTTGTTGATTAGCTACACGTTGATTTATACTTCCAATTATAGTTAATGCAAATGGTACATAATCTCCTGCGCGCCTAATTAATGCAACCGAACCAGAGGTAGCTGAGGCAGCCAACCTAACTAAAGAAGATGTTACCACAACTGTTCCACCGGAACTAGAATTTGGTATCCAAAATGATACTTGTCCAGTAGTTGTACCCGTGCTACCTTGATATGCAGAATCTAAAGTTGCCGACACAGCAGAATCAATTGAAGAAAATCCAACAAGAATATTGTTTGCTTCAGAAATTCCTTTAATATATTCTTGTGAGGTGAAAAGATTAAAATTTGTTCCCGTACCAGTAATTTGGTCAGAACCATTTGTAAATGTAATTGTGCCAGCTGGTATTTCAAACAAACTAGTACCAGTAAAATCATCTCGAAAACTTATTTCGTCTGTGAGTACTGCCCCGCGTATTTGTAAACTACCTGCCACATCCATATTGATTGATGTTTGTTCACTAGCTAATTTATTTGAAGGATCCGGATAATATCCTGTGTTGTTATATCCTTGTATTGTAGTTGAAATACCAGATAGTCTATATGGCTGGTCCCTCCAGTTAGTTTCAAAATCTGTTTTACTTGATAGATCATTAGTCTTATCTATATTATAGACATAACTAAAGCCAACAAATGGTTCGGTTACAATTTTATAAAATCCACCAAAGTCATCATAAGCATAACTTAAAGAAGCCGAGGTTCCGTTGATAAGAGTTCTAAATTCATTCCAAGAACTTGTAACGTTTACATAATTTCCATTTAATTCTAATCTTGAACTAATCATGATTATCTTATTTCCTTCCAATTAATTGAGGTACGCATAATCGTACTTCCTGCTGCTTCATCTTGTCCCACAATCAATAAAACATCTTGAGAAGTTGCGAAAGCACTTAATCTTAATTTGCGGCCATTGTCTTGGAAAAAATCCGCAAAATCAAGCTGTTGAGAATCATTTGAATTAGGTAGGAAACCTCTAAATAACACCTCTCCACCTGAATATGCCAAAGACGATGTTGTATATTCGACCGAAGAATTGTTTGAACTTGCAGAAATCCACAAAGGTGTCCCAGTGATTGTTGGATTAAGAATAACTTTATATGAAGCCCTAGAACCCTCAGTTGAAATATTTAGTTTTGTTGGTATGACGATTGTTCTATTCTCTACGCTTCTAAATGCAGTACCTGGTCGAATAGCTATAAGTGAAGCATCAGTTGTTCCAATTGTAAGATCAGATGGTGTATATGCACCAAATGTAAATTCTGGTGGTTTTGTGCCTCCATCACTTTCAACAGCAGAACATATATAAGTAAATCCACTTGATATTGAAACACCATTATTTTTTACTTCAAACTGTAATGGAAGGGTTGCTGTCTTCATATATGGAACAGTTAATGTATTTGGAAAATTAAATACATGAGCTGCTATACTATTAACATACATTCCAACATATCCAACTCCAAGCCACTGAAAATGAGTTTCATATATATTTGCTTTAGTAACATCAAGAATAAGACCCGAAGCTCCTGTTCCATCAAGTTTATCTATATTGAAAGATGATTGTGTGGTAAATGTTTCAACAACAATACCTGATGTACTAGATTTTCTTAATACACCAAAATTTGTACCAGAGACACAGTAAAATAGACCATCATTGTCATCTCCATATCCCCATGTACGAATTTGATTTGTTTTACCAGTATCCGCGTTATAAGCAGAAATTTTAATAATTTGCTCCTTACCCGCTTGATATCTATAATATGTATTGGAACGTAGAGTAATCTTGTCAGTTGAACCAGTTCCAACAGTAAGACGCATAGCACTTTCACTTAATACATTGGCCAGAGTACCAGAACCAACAGAACTAGTACTGTATTCAATTGAATCAAATCCATACTTGTTTACATTGTCAACAAGAGTATATGGGCTAACCGTTCTTGTTTGTCCAAAACTTGTCGCATTATAACGTGTAGGTCTAACATATAATGCATTTATATCCGAGATGGCAGAACCGCTTTGAATTATTTCTATTTTCCACGGAAGGCTACCAGAGGCTCCTTGAATAACAGTTCCTCCACTAGAACCACCCGTGGTCACAGAACCAGTGATCCACAATGGACTTGTGTTGTTAAATCCTGAACTACCTGAAGCCAAATAAACACTTTGAGTTATTATTTGATTACTGATTGAAACGGGTAATGTAATACTTTGATCTATTTTTACTGATTGAGTTAATGGAAGATTTGAAATACTAGCAGTTGTAACAGGGTTTGTGATTGTTACAAAAGGAGTATTGCTCATTGATACATTTAATGCAATGGCAGAACCACCAAGAAAAACTGATTGTGTTGTTGGGAAATTAATTACAAAAACAGAACCAGTAATACTTTGTGTAACATCGGTTCCAATATCAACCAATTTCATACTTTGGGTCGCAGGAAAGACAACTGTTGTTAAAACCGAACCAGTAACAGTAACGGTGTTTGAAACAGATACAGGTAAAGTAATTGACTGATCAATTTTTACTGATTGAGTTAAAGGTAAATTAGAAATACTGGCAGTTAATACAGGATTTGTTATTGTTACAAGCGGAGTATTACTTAAAGAAACAGGCAGAGTAATTGTTTGATCAATTTTAACACTCTGAGTAAGAGGTAAATTTGAAATAGATGCAGTCAAGACTGGATTTGTAATTGTTACAAAAGGAGTATTGCTCATTGAAATTCCTAATATTGTATTAGAACCTCCAAGGAATACGGATTGAGTTGTTGGAAGATTTATTATAAAAACAGAACCAGTGATTGATTGAGTAATATTTGTACCGACATCAACAAGTTTGAAACTTTGAGTTGTTGGAAAAACTATTGTTGTGGCTACAGAACCAGTAACAGTCACAGTATTAGAAACAGAAACTGGCAATGTAATACTTTGATCAATTTTTACACTTTGTGTTAATGGAAGATTAGAAATACTAGCAGTTGTTACAGGGTTTGTGATTGTTACAAGTGGAGTATTACTCAATGAAACTGGCAAAGTAATTGTTTGGTCTATTTTTACCGATTGAGTTGTTGGAAGATTGATTACAAAAACAGAACCAGTAATACTTTGGGTTATGTTGGTTCCAACATCAACAAGTTTGAAACTTTGAGTTGCAGGCAACACAATAGTTGTGGCGACTGAGCCAGTGACGGTTACTGTATTAGAAACAGAAACTGGAAGTGTGATTGTTTGATCAATTTTAACACTCTGAGTAAGAGGCAAATTAGAGATAGACGCAGTTGTTACAGGGTTTGTGATTGTTACAAGTGGAGTATTACTCATCGAGACAGCAAATGTTATCCCTGAACCTCCAATAAATACACTTTGTGTAACTGGTTGATTTATCACAAAAACAGAACCAGTAATACTTTGTGTAACATCGGTTCCAATATCAACTAATTTGAAGCTTTGAGTTGTTGGTAATGTTAATGTTGTAGTAACCGAACCAGTGACGGTTACTGTGTTAGAAACAGAAACTGGTAGAGTAATTGCAGTGCCGCCCACAAAGATGCTTTGTGTAACTGGTAAATTTGAAATACTAGCAGTTGTTACTGGATTAGTTATTGTTACAAAAGGAGTATTACTCAAAGACACAGGCAAAGAAATACTTTGATCAATCTTAACGCTTTGAGTTAATGGAAGATTGGAAATACTTGCTGTTGTGACTGGATTGCTTATAGTCACAATTGGAGTATTACTCATTGATACATTGAAAATTATACCAGAGCCTCCAATAAACACCGATTGAGTTATGGGTAGCACTGTAGGATTATTAATAGTTACAGAACCTGTTATAATTGGAGTATTAGAAATAGAAACTGGAAGCGTGATTGTTTGGTCAATTTTTACTGATTGAGTAAGAGGTAAATTTGATATTGAAGCCGTTGTTACGGGATTTGTGATCGTTACAAGAGGTGTATTACTTAGTGACACTGGTAGAGTTATAGAGGAACCACCAAGAAACACTGATTGAGTGACTGGTAAATTGTTAATTGAAACAGAACCCGTGATACTTTGTGTTACCGAGGAAGAAACAACAGAAACGTTTTGAATACTTGGGAAAGTAACTAAGGCTGAGAGACTACCAGTCACAGAAACAGTATTTGAAACAGATACTGGAAGAGTTATAGAAGAACCAACAAAAACACTTTGTGTAACTGGTAAATTAGAAATACTAGCAGTTGTTACTGGATTAGTTATTGTTACAAGAGGTGTATTACTTAGGGAAACCGGCAAAGTGATTGTTTGATCAATTTTAACTGATTGTGTAACTGGGAAATTATTGACTGTTACAGAACCAGTTGTAGTTAATATTGAATTATCTAAATGAACTGTTCCAGTTATTGAAAAAACACTTCCTGAAGTTTGTGTAACATATGTAATTGAACCAGAAGGAATCATAACTGGCCAAGGAATACTCCCAGAGGAACCCTGAATTACAGTAATTGTGTCAGTTAATGGTATTCCTTGATGTGCGGCTACAATCGCATTTAAAACAATAACTTCCGCCCCAGAAAGAGCTGCTTTAAAATTAAAGAAAACATCAGTCAAGTCATTATCAATTGATTGTAGTGCAATTGTTATTGAACTACTATTAACTTCATCATATAAAGCATCTTTTGCTATTATAGTATTTGGAAAGCTTGTAAAAGGATATGTATATGTAGAAATTGGCATTTATTTTATACCCATCTTGTAATTAGTAGGTTAGTTCCGTTTGGAACAGTAACTAAATTTCCACCACCAGATTGTTTTTGTACAACAATATTTATTGTGGAACTAGCACTTATATTTAAAGTAATATGCCCAACGTTTGTAATTATACCTTGTCCAGCATTTGAATGAAATCCATAAGAAAAAGAACCTGAAACTTGATTTCCGTTTAGTAAAACCGCACATAAACTTTGTGCTTTGTTGTTATTTGTATCATCAATAGATACTCTGTAATCTATTTCATAGATACCAGCAGAGATAAAAGTAAGAGTGTTCCTTAGAGAATTAATTGAATATATATCATTGTTTGTTCGTGTAGAATCAAATGAAACATTATTATATGATGGAGAAGAAGAAACTGGCTGTGAAGAAGTTTGATATGCCTCAAAAATAAAACCAAGATTCTGTTTATGGATGTGGTCCTCTCTGGCAAACAACAAAGATGTTCCAGGGGCATTACTTGAACTTATTGTTTGTATATTTGAACCAAAAGAAGCACTAATAACAACTTTGTTTGTTATTGGAGTTGTTACTTGAAAACTATTATTAAAATCAAATATTGTTGTAGTAGGTAAAATAGAAACATCATTGTTTTGGACTTCAATATTATTTATTGAAGTTGTAATATTATTAACAACGGTTATACCCGAACCAACACCATCAACATGGACTTTAAATCTTCCATTTTTATCAAATGCACTCATAATAGATTTCCTTTATCTATTTCGTTATAAGATACATTCCAAACAAGTTGATTTGTTTGAACACTGGAAGATAATTTTAAAATAAATTGTGAGTCATTATTTGGTAATATAACTTTTGTGTCCAAAAACCATTTATCTCCAGGATCTAGAATAACTCTATCAACATATTTTTCTCCGACACTATCAGAAATTACTGTAATAAACATTGAACTAGTTGTGTCAGTGTTTATTATAGACATGTTTTTTGGCTCAATTAATCTAAATGCGGTTGTAGTTGTTGGATAGCTTACCAAAACAACACTGCTAGTATTATTGCTAAATCCAGAAGAACCAGACAAGCCAATTAATAATGGTATAAATTCATTTAAATCTTGAGTTAAAGGCATAGTATTTTAATTAAAAAGACACTAATAATTAGTGTCTTTCTTTAGTTTATATTAAACATTTAATTTATCAGCTAAAATCTGTTACTAATATAAAACTAGTTGCAACATTGTTTGAAAAAGACACTTTTATAGGCCCAGTATAATTAAATGGAACTTCATAAAAAGAATTATTGGCCAATTTCACAGAAAATAAAACATCAGAAGGTGTACCCGAACCAAACAATACATAAGCCCATCCAGCACCTTCTTTACTTATTGAAACACCTTTTCTTGCTGTATTTGAGGCTAACATTGCATAAGAGCCAGTCCAAGCTAATACTTGTGAAACAACAGTAGTAGTTGAAGTCGTTGAGGATGTTATGGAATTTACTACATTAACATACAATGGAGCAGATGAGCCAGTTCCTAAAACCTTGGTGCCATCTGTAACACTAACAAACCAGCTTTGACCAATAGAACCTGATTGTCCTTGATTGACTGTTAAGGCATTATTGGACCCGGTTGTAAATGCCCACTGATTACCAATGTTTACTGTTCCAGTAATAGATTGAACACCTGCTGCAACTGCATCAATCGAGCCTGTGATGAAAACTTCACCACTTGGACCCATTTTAATAAATGTGGCTCCATTTGAACCAGAACCCATCACTAGATAGCCAGTTGTAGTACCAGTAGTAATTGCTTGGCTTTGCGAATAAGCCATTTCTGTTCCATTGCTATCAAATAGTGTGCTAATTGGTGATTCTAAACCCATATATTACTTCTCCTGTCGTTAATTTAAGTATAATTCTATAACATATTACTCGAAAACTATAAAATAGTTCTAGATCTGCTAACTTCAAAAACACTTCTATAATAGATGTTATCTGTTACTGTACTCAAAACAGTAGAACCATCTGTCGCGTAAGCTTTCCATTCTCGTACTGAAACTGTTCTTTTTGGGCCATATGTTATTTTCTCTGATACGATTTTTGATGTCATAGATGAATCAGTAAACCAGATAGACTCGGTAGCAAATATTTTATTTGCCTCATAACCAATAGTTCTAAATGCACCAGTTGCATAACCCTCAAATGGCCCGCCATCAGCTAATAAAATTAATTTTCTAGATGTTTCTTTTAAAGATTCTGAGAAAAAATAGGTTATTGTACTTCCACTACCAAAAGCAACAACAGTTTCAGAACTACCAGAAATATTAACAATAGTAGTTCCACTAGGATTTATAACAATTCCATTATATTGAAAAGTTGTTGAAGAACCCGATGTAATAGTTAATAATGCTTGATTTAATCTATCAACAGCACTACCAACTCTTGTAGTATTTGTAAAATCAGAATAATATCCAATAGGATATGTTGGTCCTGAACCAAACTGGGGTGGACCAAGAGCAACTGGCCTAGAATTATAACCATCGTGATTATGTCCAAGGGAAGTATTATGTAATCTAAATTCTATAGTATAAGGAACTAAAGAACCAGAAACCCCAATCCAGTCTTCGATTTCAACTACGGCATCATTTATGTCGCTATGTTGTTGATGATGTAATACAAGCGGATCATCCAAGTGATCACTTGGACTTGGGTTATTAAATGTATCTAATCCGCTCGGATATATTATTGGCACGAACCACCTTGTTTAACATGTCAGTAATTAATTAATTGTTTATCAGCCTTTTAATAATTGTTTTGCTGAAGAGTGAGATTCTATAATGGAATCCCTGGTTACTAAAATTTTTCCAACAAATGGAATTTCTATCTCACATAAGTCAATTATCTTTTCAGGATGATTTGCTATGTTGCCAAGATCAATAGAATTTGTATTATCAACAATAAAGGCTCTTTTTTCTTTTTTATAAAAAACATTTTTTGATATATTTTCTAAAATAGTGCCACTTTCTTTAACAAGCGGCGTCACACTACCAAATCCCCCTGTTTGTATTTCCCTATAAAAAGGCTTGCCTATTTTTAGTTCAACTTGTTTGGGGCCATTATTGTTATTTGAAACAAACCCTGGCGGCATAAATCCATTTTGATTACCATTTGAATTTTGCATTTTACCAGCAAGCCTACTCATTAATTCATTTTCAAGATTTATTTCTCCATTTGAAGGTGAACTATGTCTTTGTGTTATAACTGGTTGAGGCTGTTCGTGAGGCATAGGAACCCCGTTCATTTTATTTGAATAATATTTTTTTTGCCAATCTTCCATATTTTATGTTCCTTTAAATTTTATTTTATTTTAGTTAGTAAATCTTTATAATATGCGGTTGCAGGTGGTATATTTTTACCACCAATAAAAGAGTTATAAACATCGCTACCAACCCAATTTTTAACTTTATTTATACCAAGTTGTTTTATTTGAGTAATAATAGATTGCTCAATTTGATTTTTCATATTAGGTGAAGCTTGTTGTAATTGTTCATAATAGTCTTTAAGCAATCTCATCTCATCAATATTAGGTTTTACAACAGTATCTTCAAGTGGTTTCGGAACATCTTTATTTCTTTGCTGTTCTTTTCCTTGCACAGCAATTGGTTTACTTAAAATTCCTGCTGCTCGTTTTTTGTCTGTTTCTATATTCTCTTGCCTAGCAGCATCAGTCTGATCTATAATAGTTTTTATCATTGGCTGAGGTATATTTGCTGCTTCAAGTTCTTTTTTCAAATTGTCCAGAGCCTCTTTATATCTATTTGGGTATGTTTGATTCGGATCAGCAATCTTTAATGCTTGTTTGTGTAATTGGTCTAAATAGGCCGTATCTTTTATAAATTGACCAACTGGGAGAAATCCAGGAATTATAGCCTGTACATTTTGAGGAGCCTCGTCTAAGTCTTCTTCTGATAACAGTTCTTCTACTAATAAATCAATCATTTCTTTTAAAAATTTCATTTTATTTATCTTGTTTTCTTTGAATTTAACATCTTTACCATCTCCATTGTCGGGTACATGCGTTGTTGGTCTAACTATTACTCCTTTTGTTCCTACGGGATTTTTTGCATTTATATCTCCGTTTTTATAATCTTCTAATTCTTGAAAAAAATCTTTTGGTTTTACTAAAGCATTTTTAGAAGAACTCCAAGTTGTAGAGCCTAGACTACCAACGCCAGATGGTCCTGCACTCTCTGGTATAGTATTTTCGGCTTGAATATCTTTTGGTACAAATTGTTTTTTAGCAAGTATTGAATTTGTTTTATATATAGCGGTTCCCATTTTAGAAGGGGTCGTTGACTTCCAAGTATCTACACCGTCTATTGGTTGTCCATCTATAGTAGGACCAAGACGATCATTAATTTCATCTTCGTTTGGGTCACGAGGAACCATTACTTGTTTATTTTGCAAAGAATTCATTTCGGGAAATCCAGGCAAATCTCGGTAAAAACCATCCGAAGGAGAACGTTCCGAAATTGTTTCTTCATCTGAGGGTTTTGCTAGTTGTTTTTTCCCTCCCAAGCCATAATTGCCATTTTTGCCATGGGCACTTCCTTGAAAACTAGCAGCACCGCTGAAATTTCCAATATCATTTTGACCTTCTGATTTTAAATGTTTTTGTTTCTTTTTCATAGAAATAAGTATTTCCACCAGATAGTTTATTATGTTTTACTCTCATTGTACTATGTTGATATGAATAAATATTACTATTTTCACGATTGCGAAACATCTGGGCTAACAACATCGCACGCAGTTTTAAAATATTATGGATGTTTATTAGATAAAAATCTAAATATAATAAAAGAAACACCAGAATTCAATATAAAACCAAACTCGGGGAGTATTTTAATAGATGTAAATGCTTTACAATATAATAAAATAGATATTGTAAAACATTGTCAAAACAAAAATACAATTACTTATGATTGGTTTTTGGATAAAATGAAAAAATTTTTTGAAAGCTATTTTTTAATAGAAGATAGTGATACAGCAGGTATTTATTTAAATTCAAAAAACACAGAGATTATTATAGGTGGACACAATGTTGCATTTGATAATATGTTTGTTTTAGATGATATAAGAAAACAATTGGATCCATTTATTGTTTTAAAAAGTAAAGCTCCTGTGGATACAGCAACAATAGCACAATATTATAAAATAATAGGGAAACTACCAGAAGATTTTGAAATTTCACTTGAAAATCTCTCAAAATTATTTAAAATAGATACTAAAGGCATTCACTCAGCAAAAAAAGATGTTTATCTTACAATAGAAATATTAAAGAATTTTAAAAGTTTAGCTTAAAGTGATAAAACACAATAGTTATCATTAATACGCATGAAATATAACTTTAATATCAATCCCAAGATTAAATTAGCAAATCCAGAATTAGCGTTACCAAACATCATACAAGTCAGAGGAGAAATTTCAGAGGAAACAGCATTTGCTTTTTCTGAGGCGATTATCGCTGCTCAAAACAACGAACAAGAGATAATTCCTATAGTAATTGATTCTTTTGGAGGAGATGTTTATGCAATGTTTTCTATGATTGATATATTAAAAACATGCAAAGTGCCCATAGCAACTATTGTTTGTGGTAAAGTAATGAGTGCAGGAAGCGTTTTATTTTCTTGTGGAACAGAAGGCTATAGATATATTTCTCCTAATTCAACTGTTATGATACATCATGCTACACAAGAATCAGATTCGGTTGGAAACCCACATGAAGCTCGTACAGCAGCAGACCAACTAGAAAAGATAAACGAAAAATCTCTAGAAATGCTAGCAGAAAATTGCGGGAAACCAAAAAAATATTTTAAACAGCTTTTAATTAAAAACAATCATTGTGACTTATATTTTACTGCTGAAGAAGCACTAAAACACAATATAGCTAATTTTATTAAAATACCAGAATTTAACGTTACTGTAGATATGAAATATAAATTTGAGTAAATTTAAAGGGGTTTAATTAATTAAATGTTAGGCTACACTATAACAAGTTCTTGTCCAAAGTGTGGAGCGCCTATTTTTATTCCAGAAATTCACATAGGTCTTGGCTTGCCACCTCCTATGTTTACTTGTGAGTGTAGAAAAAAACAAGAACATAGTGAAATTCTTTTATTAGAAATAAAACAATTAATTTCCGAACTCTTGAAAACAAATAATACAAAATGAAAAAACCAATACAAAAAGAAATGTTAATTAAGGTTTTAAATCTTTACCAAAACAAGTTATCTGAAAAGTTCTTATATAGGCCACTTAGTCCTTCTGTCCAATATGAGGTTGAGGCGTTCCTAAATTACACTCAGCGTAGTTATCAACAAACTGAGACAAGAGAAGAATGGCATGTGCCCGTAGTTGTAACTTTTGAAAATAATTCAATAAGTTTAAAACCAGTTTTAGGTAACTACGAACTTTATTGACAAATAAAATTTTGGTTGACATAAAATACACAAGATGTTAGAATGTCTCGCATATTCTGGATTCTAAATCAGAATATGGTTTTAGTGTTGAAATAAAACATTTCAGACAAGATTTTATATTAACATCAATACACAACAAACAATTAGGAGAAAAAAATATATATGAATGATAATAATAAGAGCCCCAAAGCTCCACGGAGGTACGTGGGTTTGCATTCTCACAGTACCTTTCTCGTTAGGTGATGCGATTGGTCTTCCTCAAGATCATATCGATTTCGCCATTTCAAATGAAATGGACGCACTAGCATTAACAGATCATGGTAACATGAATGGGTTTTCGCATCAGTATATGCACAACAAGAAACTTCAATCAAAAGGAGTTAATTTCAAAGCAATTCCTGGTGTTGAAGCGTATTTCATACCTTCGTTAAGGGAATGGAATCTTTTAAAGGAACAAAAAGCAGGGTTAAGCAAACAACTAAAAACTAATTCCAAAATTAAATTAGAATCCTTTGATTCAATAGGAGATTCGTTACTTGATACTAAAAATGACCTAGAAGAAATATCGCCCTCAGTATCTAAAGAAGACGAAGAGTCTAACAATGGAACCATTGTAGAAAACGAAGAAGAATCAAAAACAATTAAACACAAAGATCCTTTAAGACAACGAAGTCATCTTGTGTTGTTACCTAAAAATAGTAATGGATTAAAATCTCTTTTTAAAATTGTGTCAACATCGTATGTTGATGGAATGTTTTATTTTCCAAGAATAGATTTTGACATTCTTAAAAAAGAATGCAAGGGAGACATAATAGCATTAAGTTCTTGCGTCGCTGGTTTTGACAGTAAAATCATATTTGATAATCAAATAGAACAAGATTGGAACAACTACAAACCCAATGATGATAACTTTGAATTAATCCAAAGGAAACTCAAAGATTCTATTGAAGAATTCAAAGACGCACTAGGAGAAGAAAACTATTACCTGGAACTTCAGTTTAATAAGCTTGGAGCACAACATCTCAAGAATTATCACATTATTGAAGCAGCAAAAAGAACAAATACAAAACTTGTTGTAACATGTGATGCTCACTATTCAAATCCTTCTCACTGGAGAGAGCGTGAATTGTATAAGGCCATGGCATGGATGTCTAAAAACAAGGGCCAAGTAGATGCTTCTATGCTTCCGCAAAAAATAGAAGATCTCAAGTGTGAACTTTATCCAAAAAATGCACAACAAGTTTGGAAAACATATCTTGAAGAAAAAGAGAAATATTCATTTTATGATGATGATTTAATTTGTGATGCTATTGAACGTACACATGAAATTGCTCATGAACAAATAGGAAATGTTGATATTGATCGTTCTGTAAAACTTCCAAGACTAAACAAATTAGTTACCGAAACTGAATACGATCTTTTATTAAAAGAATACGGAAGTGAAACTGCCGAGGAAGACCTGGCTTTTAAAGAATTAATAAAACTTGCAAAATATGGTTTAATTAATAGAAAAAAACATAAAGAACAAAACTATATTGATAGGCTTAAATTAGAATTAGATGTTATTAAACATTTAAAGTTATCAAAATATTTTTTAACCTATGCTAAAATCATGGAACTAACAAGCAAAGAAATGCTTTTAGGAAACGCTCGTGGCAGCGCAGGAGGCAGCTTGCTGTCTTATTTGCTTGGTATCACTCAAATGGATCCAATTAGATTTGGATTGCTCTTTGAAAGATTTTTAAGCAAAAAGAAGGCATCGAATGCTGATATTGACTCAGATTTCGCCGACCGAGAAAGAGCCCTAGAAATTATAAGAGAATATTTTGGAGAAGAAAACGTTGTTGCGGTTTCAAATTTTGCTCAATTGCAAGTAGCTTCTTTGATTAAAGATTTATCTCGTGTATACAATGTTCCTTTTGATATTGTAAATCAATATACAAGCAGAATGAGAAACGAAGCACTTGAAGTTGCAAAACAAGAACCAGGATTTGACGCAGCAGTTTGGCAGTTTACTTTAGAGGTTGCTGAAAAAGACTCGGTATCATATAGAGAATTCATGGAATTCATGAAAGATTACCCAGAATTCCAAGAAGCTTTATTTGTTCTTTTTAAACAAATGAAGGCGATCTCGCGACATGCGGGCGGGGTTGTCATTACAGACCAAGTGTTTGAAAACATGCCTGTTATTAAAAGCGGTAAACACCTACAGTCTGCTTGGCCAGAAGGTTTAAATTATCGTCACTTGGAATATTTTGGATTTCTCAAGTTTGACGTTCTTGGTCTAGGTACTTTGCGTATATTTGAAAATACTATAAAAAAGATCATTAGAAAAGAAACTGGTAAAAAGACAGTAACATTTGAACAAATAAAAACATGGTTTTATGACAAATTACATCCTGACAATAACGCTCTGGATGATATGAAAGTATATGAAAATGTTTACTGGAATAAGAATTACGCAGGAGTATTCCAATTCGTTCAAGAAAACGTACAAGAATTCATGGCTAAGATGAAACCAACCAATATTATTGATATTGCTATTGCTACATCTTTATTTCGCCCAGGTCCACTAGGAATTGGAGCAGATAAACTTTATCTAAAGAATAGAGCTAATAGTGAAAGTATTATTTATAAACACCCACTATTAAAAAACGTATATAAAGAAACCTCTGGTCTAATGGTATTTCAGGAGCAGTTGCAGATGATTTATAGTCAATTGGCAGGCGTGCCTCTTGATGAAACCGATTCTGTTAGAAAAGCTTTCACCAAAAAGGATATTGCAAACAAAGAGAAAACTATTAAAGACATACAATTGCTTCGTGATGATTTTATTGATAAATGTAAGACTGTTAATAATATAGATTCTTCAATATCTGGTGATATTTTTGATGGAATGGAAAAGTTTGTTGCATATTCGTTCAATAAGTCACACGCTGTAGCTTATGCCATTACATCTTATCAGTGTGCGTGGTTTTTAACTTATTATCCTGATGAGTGGACCACTTCTTATATTGACTATTGTATTAATGACAAAGGAAAAGCGGCAGGCAAAGAAGATCCAAAAAGCATTGCCCTAAAAGAAGCCACCAGGCTTGGATATAAATTAGGAAAACCAGATATAAATTATTCAACACATGAATATATTTGTAAAGATAATGTCATGATTCCATCTATTACTTCACTTAAAAATGTAGGAAAGACTGTTTTATATGAATTAGACGACAATAGACCTTATAAAACTATTGAAGATCTTTTGTGGAAACAAGAAGGTGGAGAAGAAGTCTGGAAACACTCCAAGTTTAATAAACGTGCATTGTCTGCGCTAATACAAATGGAAGCTTTTGATTCGATGGATATTGTCGGACCTGATAAGGTATTCAAAAACTACAAACAAATGCATTCAGTATTATTTGATAAGTCAGATGAACTTAAAAAAGCCATAAGTAGAAAAAAGAACAGAAACCATAAAGAACTCTTACAACAGTATATTACAGAAGTACAGGGAATGGAGGACTGGACAAGACAAGAAAGGCTTAAAATAAAGAAAGAAATAGCTGGCATGGACGACATGTCTCTTATTGTTACGCCCGAGATGAGAGAATTTATATTTAAAAACGATATAGATCCAATTGAAAATTGGAATTCAAAAGATAGTATTTATTGGGCTATTGTGGTATCAACAACTGTAGCTGTGACAAAAACAGAGAAAAAATATCTAAAAATAAGATTAAAAAGTGAAAATGGTTCAGAGATTTTTTGTAATATTTGGAACTATAAAGCTAGCGAAAACAATCTAAATGCAAATGATTTAGTTGTTGGTTCTTTTGATAAAAACAACTATGGGTTATCAACGTTTTTATCAAAAATATACAAATTGAATCAATAATATTTTTTTTGGTATTATTATTATTATATGAATATTTAATGATTGTAAACAATTATGGAGAAAATTTTATCATGAGAATCACCAAACAACAATTAAGACGTATTATTAAAGAAGAAATCCAAAACAAAGAACTTGATGAGGGTTTTTTTGATAGAGTCAAAGCAAGCGCAGCTGGAGTTAAAGGCAATATGGCCGCTAAAGCCTCAGAATTAGCTGGAAAAGCTGTTAGTGCCCTTGGTTCAGAAACAGCAGCATCAGAAATGCAAAAAAATGCTGCCGGAAAAAGAACAGCCGCATCAGAAAAAACAAAATCTACTTTGTTAAAATCTCATGCAAGTAATACCCAAAATGCAGCTGCATCATTTGAAAAAACACTAAATAATCTTAAATACGATATTGCAAAACTTGGTATTAAAAACCCTCAAATTGACAGAGTAATAAATGACTTACAAGCTGATGTGCAAAACAGTATGAACTCTCTAGCCGATTTCTTAAATTCAGGCGGAGAATTCTGATAACATATTATAATTGTGTTATTTAAAAAATCGGTTGACAGTGATTTGAATTATGATATAGTTGTTGTATGAAAAGCTCATACATACCAAAACTATTAACAAGAAATGAATTTCGTCAAAAGGTTTTTGAACGAGATAATTTCGTTTGTGTATTTTGTAAAAATAAAGCACTAGACGCACATCATATAATTGAGCGAAAGCTTTGGTCTGACGGTGGCTATTATATTGATAATGGTGCCTCGGTGTGTGAGGAACATCATTTGGCTTGTGAGAGAACAGATATATCTGTAGAACAAGTAAGAGAAGCATGTAAAATCACACATATAGTAATTCCTCTTCATTTTTATAATGATCACAAATATGACAAGTGGGGAAATTTAATATTAGAAAATGGTACTCGACTTAAAGGAGAATTGTTTTTTGATGAGAGTGTTCAAAAGATTATTTCAAATCACCTATCTTTGTTTTGTGAATATGTGAAATATCAAAGAACTAATCATGTTCCTTGGTCGGAAGGCATTCATAATGATGATAGAGTTATTGATTCTATGAATTCATTTACAAACAAACGTGTTATTGTGACACAGAAATTTGATGGAGAAAATACCTCTTTGTACAAAAACTACACACATGCTCGTTCTATTGATTCAAACAATCATCCTTCGAGAAATTGGGTTAAAAACTTTCATTCATCGATATCTCAAGACATTCCCGAGAAATGGCGAATTTGTGGAGAGAATATGTATGTGAAACATTCAATAGGATATGAAAACCTAAAATCATATTTTCTTGGATTTAGTATTTGGAATGAAAAAAATATTTGTTTGCCATGGGATGAAACAATAGAGTATTTTCAGTTATTAGGAATAACTCCTGTCGATGTGATTTATGACGGAATATATGATGAAAACTTAATAAGACAATTATATAATTCTAAAAAAGATTGGGATTCTTGTGAAGGATATGTAATTCGTACTTTTGAGGAATTCAGTTACGGAGAATTCAAACATAAAGTTGCAAAATTCGTGAGAAAAGGTCATGTGTTAACAACAACACACTGGATGCATGGCCAACCACTAGTTAAAAATATAATGAAATAAAGATTAGAACCTTTCTGCTCTAATGTCATCTTCACGATCACGAAGTATTCCTAAATCATAACCTATATTTTTTATGGCTTCTTCTGTTGTTTTTGCATCACCAATTTTTTCTGCAATGTCTTTGTCCCCAAATGCTTCAATAACATAATCCCAGCCACCATGTTCGTAGTTTTTCATCGCATGTGCTTTTACCGCTGCAACCATTTCTTCCATAGAAGGAACCGAACTATTTATTTCGATTTCTTCTTTTATAATTTTTCTTAATTGTTGTATTGTAATTTTCATGTTTGGTTCTCCAAATAAAATCAAATATAAATAGTTTCTTTAAAAATAAAAAAATAAAAATTATAACCAACAAGATTAATGTTTGGCTGTTCTGTGGTAAAGTTCTAATTGAACAAAATAAAATCTATGTCTAAAAAAAATAAACGTTTAAAAAAAATTTCAAACAAAAACCACAAAACAACGCTTATGCAATTTAAGCCATTTGAAGTTGATACCAAGATGGTTCCTGTTGTTGAGTGGTTAAATTCTTATGTTGGAATTACAACAGAATATTGTTGTGAAAATGATGAAGGAGATTTTTATGTATTGTTTAAATGCGACAGCATGTTATCTTTATCCGACATTTCGAGACACGTAGAAGAAATAACGGTTATCTCACCAAATAATTCAGTCCCATATGTAAGATTTTTAATCAGACAAAAAATAAAACAAAGAGATGAGTTTGTTGAATTTATTGTGAAAAATTTTTCAAATGTTAATTCCAATATAGAACAATGTGTTGTGAAAAAATGATTATATTTAAAAAAATACAAAATTTATCTTTATCGGATATTTCAAAACTATCTGAAAAGATAACATTATATGCTTTATTTTTAAATGCGGCACTGCACGCAGTATCATATCCCTTCTCGGCAGTAATGCTTGTTTCAGTGATTATATTCATTTTAGCAGATACTTTGTTGCTAATAAGAATTTTAATAAAGAAAGAAAAAATGTTATGAGTTATATAAAAAAAACTATATATTGGTCAAAGACACCTGGAAATATAGTGAATAAATTTAGTGGTAAAGCTTCTGCTTTTAAATCTAAGGACATTGATTTTACTACCGATGAATGGAATCAAACTTTTGCTGTACTTGTTTTAAATGAAATAAAATTTGATCATGCAGAAAAAACAGCCTATGTTTATATTAATAAAGGCAAAGCATTTTCAAGGGCTAAAGTATTATTACAAACAATAAACACAATAGATTGTCTTGGGCGCGATGGTAAAATTAAATACTCTACAAGCGAACTTGTAGAAGACACTGAAGAAGAAAATGTGGTTTTTGTTTCTTTAGATGATGAAGAATATATTAAGTTTGTAGTTTTGGATTAATAAAAATGTAAGGAAACAATCATGGAAAATAAATTAAAAATTGATAGAGTAGAAACCGGACCAATACAATTTGAAGATGACTGGCCTGGTGTGTTTATCCGTGGCGATAATGCGGCACACTTTAGTATTCATCTAAAACATATATTGGAAGAATATAAAAAAACAAATCAATATAACATGATGGATATTACGAGAGTTGAAGACCTTATAAACGTTTTAGGTTCTTGTTTGTTTAATAAATTGAATGGTAAAGAAAGCACAACAGAGACAAGAGTTGTTAAAAGAAACAAGTAAGTTTTGCTTTACTTTGCGAATCAGTGTGTTATAATTATTTCTTAGAAAAGAGGACAATTTTGATGAAAAAGATATTATTTGTTTTTATAATTTTACTTAGTTTTTGTTTCCAAAGTAAAAGTTTTTCACAAGCAATTAATGTTGCTACATTTAATATACAAAACCTTGGTATGACAAAAATTAATAGACCTCAAGACGTTAATGTTATTGTTTCTATTATACGGTCATATGATATTGTTGCCATACAAGAAATTTCTGACAGTAGTAATAGAGTGGCTGGTATGCTGTTACAACAAATAAACAGAAGAAGTGGACCTCAATATGCTATGTCTTTAAGTCCAAGGACTGGACAACAACAAAGTGATTTAAGAAAAGCAGAACAATATGCTTTTTATTATCGTACTAATTTGGTTGAAATTTTAGAAAATCATTTATTTAATGATGAAAGACTTAATAATTTTGCTAGAGAACCATGGATTGCAAGATTTAGAACGTTAAATTCTCAACAAACCTTTGTAGTTATTACAATACATACTGTACCAATAAACACAATTAGCGAAATAAATGGTTTGCACTATGTGGTAGAAGAAACGAGAAACTTATGGCCGCAAGAAAATAATTATATTATACTTGGCGACATGAACGCAGCATGTCAATATGCCACAAGTCAAGAAGTCAACAACACATTATTGCATAGTTCACAATATGTTTGGATTGTTCCAGATAGTGCAGATACAAATGTGGCAAGCACAAATTGTGCCTATGATAGAATTATTATAACTGAGAATATGAGAACAAGATATTCTAATAATTGGGGAATAATAAGAACAATAACAAGGACAACTTCCGATCATTATCCAGTGTGGTTTCGGTTGCAATTTTAAGAAAAAATATGAAATTTAAAATAAAAAAACCTTTTCAAATAAAAAAACCATCGTCCGCTACCTTGGAGCGTTGGGATGAATGGAGAAAAGAAGCAAAAAAACAACATCCAGTAAAATATTTCTTTTCCGAGGAATTAACTATATGGTTCCGAATAAAAATTCGTAGAATAGAAAATTATTATTGGAAAATAAAATATAGATTTATACCAAAACATAAATATCATATTGTTGACACAGGATTAAAACCAGAATATTATGATGTTGACACACGAATGCTTCATGTTTGTTTTTCGTTATTGTGTTGTTATGTAGAAAAACAACTACCAAGTTGTATATCAAAATTTAGATTCAAAAATAAATTGGAATACAGTGATTTTATAGAAGGTTTAGATTATATGATTCTTTTAAATGAAAAAGAAGGTTTAAATGCACATGTTGAAACTTATAAAGAAATAAAAAGTTTATATATTTGGTGGAAAAAAGATTATTTGGTTAATTTTGATATGCTAGAATATCATGAAATTGATTCATATAATGAAATTGCCACAGAAAATATTGTTAGATTAGTAAAAATTAGAGGTTTTTTGTGGGTTTAAATTTTAATAAAAATAATTTATGGATCAAAAAAAATTAAAATCATATATTGGAAAGACTTATAAAGAAGTAGAAAAAGAGATTCTTGAAGATACAGATTATTATCCTTCTATTATATTTTTAGATGAAAATCCTCTTCGTGTTATAACAGATATAAGAATAAATAGAATTATTTTAGAAGTAAAAGAAAACGTAATCACAAAAGTAACAAAAGGATAAAATGATAAAAACAAATAATGGAGATATGTTAAAAAATATAAAAAGCGGCATTATATGTCACGGCACAAACGCACAAGGTGTGATGGGTAGTGGGATAGCTGTACAAATCAAAAGAACGTATCCAGAGGCGTTCAGAGTGTATCTTGAACAGTACAAGCTTAAGGGCTCTTTGGAGCCCGGAAGCATATCTGTAGCCTCAGTAAACCCAGATCCAGACCAACCTCCTCTTTACATAATAAACGCTGTCACGCAAAAATATTTTGGTAGAGATGGGAATCTTTATGTTGATTATAATGCCATTAAACTTTGTTTTCAAAAAATAAATGATTTTGCCATTAAAAATAAAATATTAGATGTTAATTTTCCTATGATTGGTGCTGGACTTGGTGGTGGTGACTGGAATTTAATATCTAAAATAATTGATGATAATCTTGATGACTCCATTAACAAAAATTTATGGGTTTTATAAGTTGAAGATTTTTCTTGATTTATATTACAAAGATGATATTCTTATTAAGAAAGAGGAATAATTGTATGAATGAAGAAATTACAAATGAGTCAAAATTTAAAAGAACATTACATGTTTATTCGCAAGGCTTTTGTCATGACCCTGCTGGAATTTTAGGAACAAAAGAATCACTTCTAAGTTTAAGAAATGCAATTGATAAAGCCATAGAAACAGAAGGTGTTTCTTCTTGTTTGCAGTTCACCAAGGACGGCGAAGGATACTCGTTTTTAGTTTCTTGTAGAGAATTAAATGAAAATGATGGATTGCCTTATTCGCTAGATTGTTGTATGAAACCTATTGAAACAGGAGTACCAATTACTTTTGCTACTAAGGAAGAATATAAAAAACATGTGAGAGAACCTGAACTTTAAGAATAAATTATGTTATTTGAATCTCACATAAAATGGCAACTACCAACACCAGATTTATATCCGCAAGCAATGTTTGGTTCTATAAGAACATATGACATTCATACTGGTATTGATATTTTTATTCCAAATAATTCAAAGGTTTTTCCAATTAAAAATGGTTCTGTTATTAACATAGAATGGTTTACGGGAACAAAAAGTTCACCACCAACTCCATGGTGGAATGACACTAAAGCAATTTGGGTTCAAACCGAAGGAGAAAAAGAAGTTTTTGTTTATGGCGAAATTGAAGTTAATGAAACAATTAAAATTGGAACAAAAGTTTCAACGAACGATTATATAGGAACTATCGTTCAGGTTTTAAAAATGAATAAAGGTATAAATCCAACGACAATGCTTCACTTGGAATTATACTCAGATATTCCAAACGAAACAGTTATTTGGAACCACGATAAAACAAAACCACAATTTTTGTTAGACCCAACTGATATTGTGAAAGGAATAATAAATGATAAAGTGGTGTGAAGAATATGTTGATCTTGTTGAAAAAGAGGCAAAAAACAAAGGGTTTATAGTAGAAACTTCATGGAGTAGTATTCACGCCGGTAATCCAGAGTATGACTGGATGACAAAAGAAGATATATTACAAGAACCAACTTCTTGTCCTGAACTGTTCTTTTTCTGGGAAAACGAAGTTTTGGAACTAAAAGACTTAGGGATACAAATTCGTTTGATATTATCTGAAGGCACAGATGGTTCAAAACACGGATTTTATATTCTGGGTTCACAAATCGGCATGTTTACTTATAACATAGAACCAAAAGATTTTCAAGGAAATTGGTTGGTAAAATTCCTATATGATATAGAGTATTATAAGAACTTATGTAATAAGCTAGTTGAATAAAGAAAGAAAAAGAAAATGTTTGAATTTTGTTGTGTATTTTGTAATGAAAAATTATTAGAACCTGGAGCAATAATTATTTCTCCTCCTTTAAAAGAGGAGTATGACTCAAGTTTTCGTAGGCATACACCAAACAATGCATCAAATACACATAAATTTCATGTTTGTATAAAGTGTTTTGAAGACAAAATAGAGAACAACTTTGTATAAAGGTTTTACCGAAGAAGAAATAAATAGATTTTCCGAGGGTCGGGAGAGACTGTATTTGTCAGCTAAAAACTCATATTTTAGGTTAAGTACCGAAAGATACCAGTGGATTAATGATGAAGACATAATAAAATTAGCAAAATCTTATAATTTAGAAGATGAATTAGAATATATAGCAAATTGTGTTTGGGGAGATTTATAATGAATAAAAAACTAAAAGTAATAAACATGTGGGCAGGACCAGGCACAGGAAAAAGCACAACTAGTTCAGGGTTATTCAATATAATGAAATTACAACAATACAGTGTTGAGCTTATTACGGAATATGCAAAACAATTAGTTTGGGAAAGACAACATCCTACAACATTTAGTAATCAATTATTATTGCTGGCCAAACAAGAACAAAAACAAAAAATTTTAGTAGAGCAAGTTGATTATTGTATTACCGATAGTCCTATTTTAATGTGTTTGTCTTATATGCCACAAGATTATTACTCTTCGTTTCCTCTTTTAACAAAAGAAATTTTTGATAGCTATGAAAATTATAATTTTTTCTTAAAAAGAGTCAAAGCATATGATCCTCGTGGAAGAAATCAAACTTACGAAGAAGCACTTGAAAAAGATCAGGAAATAAAAAACCTTCTTATTAACCATAATGTTAGTTATGATGAAATAGAAGCAGACGAATACGCACATATAAGAATACTGGATATGATTAAAAATAAAGAATTTAACCTAGAGGAAAACAAATGAGTAGAAGAAATACAGAGTGCAAAGTTTGCAAAAACATGTTTCATGCATGTGGTTCTTGTGGGTTAGTTGGTTGGGAAAACGAAATTTGTACAAACGAATGTTATGAAACATTTAGACAAGAAAAAAGAGAAGATTTTAAAGAAAAATTTTCTAATTTATTAAAAGATAAACAAACATGTAAAGACTTATTAGATATAATAGAAAATCCAAAAGATTATGATCAATATATTATAAGAATATTTTCTGAAATGTTGGAAGAAGCAATTAAATAATGATTGAAAAAAATAATTTAAAATATGGAGACCTGTTGGTTATTTCAAAAACTCTATGCAAGTCATTTTACGAAACCAATAAAAGGCAATTCGGTTCTAGTGTTAAAACGCGCGAAGATGAAAAAAATGTAATTTTCTCTATATTGAAATTTTCAATTGATAAAAAATATACCGAATATGACTCCCAAGAATTACAACAAGCAGTTAGTGTTAGTGTAGATGAAGCAGCAGTAATAAAAAAATATTCAACAATACCACCTAGAATAAAATGAAAAATTAAAAGAATTACTTTAAATTTAATTGGAAACATTATGACCAATGTAGAAGATATAAAAGAAGATGAAATTGAAAAATTTGTAAACAATTATGTCTTTGTTCACAAAAAGGAGTCAGAAGATGAAAAATTACATTTTTTGAATTTAAATTTCGTTTCTGCCTTTAGACAATTAGAAATAGGTTCAATATTTCTAATTGAAAAAGCACATCCAAATGCACCATTAAACCCCAAGACCCCAAAAACATCTTGTATTTTAAAAGAAACAAAGGAATCTCAAACAATTCCAATTACGTTTGATTTATTATTCTACAACATAGAAGACAATGAAGAAATAAAAATAAAAGTAGACGCTTTTTATGACTCAAGTTTTTGGAGAGTTTGGAAATTGAAATGAAAACAAACAGATGAAAACCGCTATTAATTTTAAAAGATATATTAAAAACGATCCCAGTCAAATTAGGGAGATTGGATTCCATGTTAATGGAACCAAATATTGGTTTTTGAATGGAAAACTTCATAGGGAAGATGGTCCGGCAATTGAAAGAAGTGATGGAACAAAACATTGGTTTTTAAATGGAAAACATCACAGAGAAGATGGTCCGGCATGTGAATATAGTGATGGAACAAAATCTTGGTATTTGAATGGAAATCTTCACAGAGAAGATGGTCCGGCATGTGAATATAGTAATGGAACAAAACAGTGGTTTTTGAATGGAAATAGATTTCTTTCTGAAAAAGAACACCGGGAAGCCTTGAAAGAGTATAAAAGATGAAAACCCACATATTATTTAAAAGATATATTAAGAACGATCCCCTTCAACGTAAGGAGATTGAATTTTATTCCGATGGAACCAAATATTGGTATTTGAATGGAAATCTTCACAGAGAAGATGGTCCGGCACATATTGGAAGTGATGGATCAAAACAGTGGTTTTTGAATGGAAATTATCACAGAGTTGATGGTCCGGCAATTGAATGGAATGATGGATTAAAAGAGTGGTGTTTGAATGGAAAACTTCACAGAGAAGATGGTCCGGCTTGTGAATGGAATGACGGATCAAAACAGTGGTTTTTGGAAGGAGTCAAGTATAACTCAGAGAAAACTTGCTTGAAAGCCCTGAAAGAATTAAATCAAAGATACAAGAACATCAAATGACACTTGAAACATTATGACCAATAGAAGATATAAAAGAAGATGAAATTGAAAAATTTATTATTATATATCGTGTTGTTTTTCACGATCACGACTACGACTAATTCTCCATTTTGCTCCCAACCATTTTTCAACCTCAAATATACCCTCTGCTATTGAAATATCATCAGAAAGTACTCCATTAATAATATCAGCGTCTGAGAATTCATCAAGTATATTCCAAGGAATACCAGAACCTTTTGCATATTTTCTTACTGCTAACATTATATCTTCCTTGGAAGGAAAAGAATTATATTTTTCAATTTCTTCTTTTATAATTTTTCTTAATTGTTGTGTTGTAATTTTCATATTTTATTTTTCCAAGTGAAAGGCAAATATTTATATTTGCCTAAAAATAAAAAAATTATTATTGTGTCATTTTTTTCACATAAAAGAAATATCTTGCACTCAACGTTTCATGTGCTATCCTATGATGAATCAAGGAGAACAATGCAAACACTATATAAACAAACTGCAACAGGTTCAATACAAACCTGGCAACAAGAAATATCACCAGACAGAAAGTCCTACAGAACAATCTCGGGTAAATTAAATGGAAAAATGGTTGTTGCTGAATGGACCACTTGTACACGCAAAAATTTAGGCAAAGCAAATGAAACTTCTGAGGAAGTACAGTGTATACTCGAAGTTGCTACAAACTATAAAAAGAAACTTGCTCAAGGAAATTATAAAGAAACTTTAGATGATAATATTTCCGAAGACAATTATTTTAGACCAATGTTGGCAAAAAAGTATCTTATAGATTGCGTCGTCACACAATCAGATTATTATTCAAATATTGTTTTCAGTCAGCCAAAAATAGACGGCTTAAGATGTATTGTTAATAAAGAAGGAATGTGGAGCAGGGAAGGTAAGCCAATTATCTCGGCACCACATATTTCAGAAACACTTCAACCATTGTTTGACATAAACCCAGAATTTGTTTTTGATGGAGAACTATATTCGGATAAATTATCTGATAATTTTAATGAAATAATTTCAATTGCAAAAAAATCAAAACCAACACCAGTAGATTTTGATAAATCCAAGAAATATTTGCAATATTGGGTTTATGATTTTCCAACAATAGTTGGTTCTTTTGAAAAAAGATTTGAATCTTTAGAAAATCTTATTAAAGAAAATTTGTATAAAACAAATAATTTAGCACAAAAATATATAAAAATTGTCGAAACTACCAAAGTGCAAAACAAAGAGAGTCTAGATGAACTTTTTAGAGACTATGTAGAACAGGGATATGAAGGTCAAATGATCCGGTTCTCTAGTGTAAATTATGAAAACAAACGCTCTAAACAACTTCTTAAAAGAAAAGATTTTGTTGATGACGAGTTTATTATAACAGATATTACAGAAGGAGTTGGAAACCGTTCTGGTATGGCTGGTAGAGTTTTTTGTAAAGATTCTCGTGGAAAAATTTTCAAAGCAAACATGAGAGGGAACAGAGACTCTTACAGAGAACTTCTTTTAAATAAAACAGAGTATATAGGAACTTTAGTTACGATACGATATCAAGAATTAACACCAGAAGAAAAAGTCCCTCGTTTTGGTGTAGCTATCAAATTCTGGAAAACAAAAGAAAGAGAATTTTGAAATGACACAATTAGAAATTATTGATTATGAAAAAAGAATTTTTGATTTATTGGCCGAGCTTAAATTGGCTAAAGAAAAAAATTTAGAACTAGAAAAAGAATTGACTTTATTTAATTCATATAAATTAGGAGCAGGCACTCATTATAAACCAAACCCAATTGGTTCAATAGGCAATGAATATATAGAAAACAATCAATTTAGTAGTAGATTTGGACAACCAAATTTTAAATAAAACAAAAATAGATAAAGAAATAAAATGAAAATGGCAACTATTGAAGAACGAAAAGTTGAGTTAAAATCACATAGTGATCTTGCTAAGTTAAAAGAAGGAGAACATTATTATGTTGTTAAGATCGCTGGATTTAATCATTTTATAAATGCTATCCAACAAGCAGATCCTAAAAAAGACTTTGATATAAAAATTGATTTCAGTATAAAACACTTGTATTTTTATCTTGGAATAGAAGAAGATTTAAATGCCGACATAGGAAAAAATTCCAAGAGTGTTGTTTTTCACTCTGTGGCTTCAAACAAACATATAAAAATTAATTTAATAAATTTAGCCGAATATGGGATTTTTGAAATAGAAGAAAATAAAGAAAAAATTGAAGAAGCTGCTTTGTTTTTATCTAGTGAAGAAAAAGAATGTCTTGCGCAAGACGAAGCTAAACAAATAGACGCGGCCACAAATGATCTTTTAAGAGAAATAACAAACACAACAGGAACCATTTCATATGAGCAACGAAGTACAAAATAAATATTATGTTTTAGAAGTAATGATTGATCCACCAATGCTTCTTGCTAAGGAATATGTATATTTTTATGCAAATATTTCTTCAAAAGACCAAGTAGATAAAGTATTGGAAATTTTAAATATGAAAGAGTTTGATGTTATTTTGCCTTTTGTCTTTGAAAAAGATTCACTAAGCGAATACAGAGAAGAAGATTTTACAAATGATTATAATAACTCAAAATTAAAAATTAATTTAAAAATAGATGAAAACAATACACTAAAATGTTTCTTCGCATCAGAATCAGAAGAAATGATTAAATGGACGGAAGCTAAACTTCCATTGGTAGAAGAAATATTAAAAGGAAAATAAAGGAAAATAAATGAAAAAATTTTTATTAATTGCTGGCAGTGTTCATTACCCACAACAAGGAACAGAAGATTGGATTGGTTTTTTTGAAACTTTTGAGGAAGCGAATAGCAGAATTCAAACTAAAGAAGAACATCAATATTTCACCAAGGGTCCACGAAAAGGACAAATAAAAGAAACACGAACAATCCTAAGCGTAAATGGACATCCAGAGGATTGGTATCAGATTGTAGACTTGGAAGAATGGGACAAACAACATCCAACAGGTACAATTATTTATTCATTAAATAATATTATGGTAAAAGATTTAAAATGAGCAAAATATATGAATTGCCTGGAGAGATTTATGAAAATTTTGAAACTGGCAAGATAAAAGGTTTTAAACGAACATTGATAATCATGTTATCTCCATTATTGGTTGTTGTTGGTGCAAGTATATGCATTGCAATCGTTGGTTATGATTTCGTAAAGGGAAATAGAAAAAACAAACCAAACTATAAAGAATTACTTGATTTCTCTTGTTCCGGTTGTTATGACACAGGAATTCATCATCTTGGTACAACATGCCCATGCAGATACGAAGATGGAATTGGAGAAGAATAAAATTAAAATTGACGTACCCTCACTCGTTAAAAAATAAACGAAAGTTAAAAACTGTCATTCCAGATTCTATCGAATACAAAGAAAGAGAAGAATATAAATTATGTGGATTCCAATTCGACCAGTATCCAACAAAGATAAAAACAACATTTGAAGAAAAATAATTTTAGTAGAATAAAAGGAAAAATATTATGGGAGACGGAACAGAACATCATGTAAAAAAACTTCTTGAGGGTGAAGATGTAGTCTTTAGACCTCGGGGTAATTCAATGAAACCAATTATCTTCGATAAACAAGAAGTTACTATTATTCCGATTTCAAAACTCGAAAAAGGCATTGAGTCAATTCAAACTGGTGATGCCGTTTTATGTAAAGTGAATGGCAGACAAATGTTGCACTTGGTCACAGCAATCAAGGGAGTTTTAAGCAATAAAGAAGAAAAGAATACGTTGCAATTTCAGATAAGCAATAATCGAGGTCATGTGAATGGTTGGACACCTGCAAAGAATATTTATGGAAAATTAATTAAGGTGGAAGATTAATTTAAGCAGAACAAACCCAAAACTTTATGCATCTGAAATTAAAAGTCATGAAGGCATATGTTGTAGTACACATGGATGCAAGGTGGGTCATGGACAATCTTGTCCTGTTTAGTGGAATGGAGGTTTATCTAATTCTAATCGTGATTATGAATTATGCATTGCAATATTTGGAGAATATAAATAGCAAATAGCATACTTCTACAAAAAACTAACCACAATTAGTGATTGATTGTTATAGTTTAAAACAAATTTAAGACTAGGTATTATCAACAACAACAACTAGGAAAAAAACAATGACGAAAAATACAAATATAGACACAAGCAACACATACCGAGTGAACAAAACTATAAGTACAAACACAATAACGTTGCCTTATAATACAAATAATACAAGCATAACAATATCACCAAACAATACAACTACCAGTATTAGTTGGCCAACATCTATAACAACAACAGATGAATATTCTATAAAAACTATGATAGAGAAAAAACATCCCACAGAAGATTTATCCGAAGAATATCTATCTTCATTGCCATATAGACACTTAAATTTAAGTAAAAAAACGAATTTAAAGTTGTGTGAAGAAAAACAACTCTATTATGTTATAGATAACACGGATTATTTACGTAATAAAATTAATGGATATTATACTACAAATCTAACTCCTAATCCAACTCCTGCTTTGTTTAAAACTATACCCTCTAAGGAAGATTTGTGTGTATTAAAATCTATTGAAGAAAGTCCTGAAGATTCTTTCCCAATAAAGTATGTTTTAGATTTTTATAATTTTGATAAAAATGAAAATTTCACAATTACAGTTGGAGACAACTCACACAAAACATCCGATGGCACAGAATACTTTTCTGTATTTAAAATAAACACTGAATACAAAGAAGGAAAAAATAATTTGTTTTCCAAAACTGAATTAAATACGATAAAAAAAATAATAAATAAAAAATGATTAAAAAAGTTAAATTAAACACATATAAAGACTTAAAATCTTCCTTAAAGGAAGGAAATCTTTATTATGTTACTTTTGAGCCATCATTATCACACAGGGTTACGGAACTATTATATAACCAAAATAATGATGACAGCGACAGTGATATTGAAGTATCAATAAAGTTAAATAAAAGATTTTTACATTTATATGTTGGTATCGAATTAAACGATAACGAACAGTTAATAGCCCCCAATGTTTCTTTGAATTTTTATTCTCTAGAAAAAAATAAATTAGAAAGATGCAATCCAAGCCTCTTGGAAAGAATGGGAATAGGAATATTCTCAGATTCTTCTTTAGATGAAAAATTTTATAATTCCATAAGCCAAGTGTATGAAAAAATAAATAACGGATTGGTTGAAGTTGAAACTTTAGATATTAGTAACAAGATTAATAAACAAGTTTCTACAGAACAATTTGTAAAGGGCGTCAGAAAAGACTTAAAAAATTTCCTAGATAAAGAAATTAGATTTTAATAAATCATTAAATTTGTAGTTAAAGAACTCTGTTCTAAAACAGAATATGTACCAAACCAAAGTCTTCCATCTAAGTGACTAGAATCAGAATTATCAAATAAATAACTTGATTCTTCATGTCTAGTACAAGTTGATAACCAATGTACTGTTTCGTGTCTAATTAAATAATAAACAAATTGCTCATTGAATTTTTTATTTAAAATATTACTTGTCAAATAAAGTACTTGTTCATCTCGTGAATAAAAAGCATAAGCATAACCGAATCTTTGATTACATTCATGTTTTGGTGCATCAGGAGATGTGATGGGGCAGTATCCATCTGAGCGTAATACAAATTCCTCATCAGGTAAAAAAGAATAATATAATTCATTAATATTACAATTATTTTCAATATTAAATTGATTTAAATAAACAGAAGAATTCCAGGCATCAATTACATTGTTGACCTCTGTTGTGTATGTTAGGTTTGAGATAATTAAATTACGAGACACTGTGGTTTGATAACATTTTGAATTAAAACATAAAAAAGAACACAAAATAAACAACATGAAGTTTTTTATTAATGTTGATAATTTGTTTGTGGTCATATTATAAATTATATAATAAAACAAGAAATTTGTAAAAAAATAATTTAACTTTTAGTTGACAAGGGTTTTGTTATTGAAATGGATTGTAAGCTAAATTTTTGAGATCTTCTATTGTGCCATTTTTTATTTCAACTTCTCCACTGGAAGTTTTCTTGATAATAAGACCCATTGCTTTATTAATAATATACTCAGAACCATCTTCTAAATTTTTTCTGTATACAGAATTATTTACTTTCCAAGCTTCGTCACTTAATGGTTCTCCATTACCTAGTTTTATTGTAATTCTTTTTCCATTTTTAATAATAGAATTGACAACCTTATTAAAGACTGGATTTAAATCATTTTCATCTTCAACCTGTTCTTTCAAAACTTCTCTGATGACCTTGGCAAGATATTCTTTGGTGATTTTCATTTTTTTGTTGTCTCTTGTTTCTTTTGATTGGAACTTTTAGGAGCGATTTATCATTGATTGATTGCCACGTCTAGTAATTATTTGCCAATAAACAAAAAGTCCGAATAGCCAGCCAAAACCATTCTTTCTTTGCTACCACTTCTGGTGCAAACCATTTTTTTATAGTTGACAAGGGTTTTGTTGTGAGATACAATGAACAACAATGAAACAAGCAGCCAGGGCTTATGCGAAAGATTTTAGGTTTTTAGGAAAGAAAATATTAAAATGACCAACATGGAAGAAACTACCCCACCCACCAGAATGCCCTTGGCATAAAGATTGGCATTCTTGTAATTGTGGTGTTTTTGATCCTGTTTTTCTTTATACTCCTCATATACCGCTTCAAATCACAACATATGAAGAACTCATGAACAAACATGTTAAACTTATAGCAAAACCAGATACATGGTTTAAAGAAGGAACAGAAGTTTGCAATTATAATTCCACTTTAAATAACAGGATACCTATTTCTATCGAAGAATACGAAGAGGCGAAACGACATGGAATTATTTCGGCTAGAGGTTTTAGAATATCAGAAGATTATGAATCTGAGGCTATTCCTGTTGGGGAAGAATATTTTGATGGTGAAGAATGTTCTCTAGATGAATTTGATATAGAAATTAAAGGAAAACCACCGAAATGAAAAAAACATGCCCCGATAAAGAACTAATAACTTGGCTTAAATTTTGTTTTTTGGACCCAACAGATATAAATATCGATTCGCCAAATAGTAAAGATAAGTTCATAGATAAATTATCAGATGGTTTTTATCTAGGCGAAAACAATTTGATATTAAATTTTAATAGAAACAAGTTTGAAGATTATTGCATAATAACAAAAAAACAATATGCAAATAGTAATAGTGTTTACGTTGACAGTATTAATATAAAAAATCAACATTTTGATTACATACAAAAGACACCTATTGCACATTTAGAAACAGAAAAAATATATAGAATAGAAGTTCAACACACCGAAGATTTATCCGACACTATTGCTGTTGTTAATAAATCAATTTGGTTCGGAACTAGAGAGTTTATAATATCAGATTTTATTTGGTATAGGATATTTAAAAAACATCACATGTGTTATTTTACTATTTATGATGTTGAGAAAAATACTAAATTTAAATTGAAAACAAATTTTAATTTTTTTGATAGAATTTTTAAATATGACCAAGGAAATGGTACATATTATTTTGAATAAAAATATGCCTTTTATGTCTTTATGTTTGTAAAAAATGCTTAAATATTATTTCTTAAAAGAAAGAAAACATGACAAAACAAAAATATAAAGTCTCTGCGGTAAAAAAATACATGATGCATCCTTGTCATGTATGTGATTTACCATTACTTTGTCAAACAAATGGTAAAGGGGAAATTAAATTCCCCCTTAAGTGTCCTGATTGTGAAGTAATGGTTTGTTACAAACAACTAACTCCGATTTTAATTCAAATAATAGATATAACCGATCTTTCTCCAATAAAACGATGGTGGAAATTTGAAAGAAAAAATTGGTTTATTGTGAAAGAATTAATGAAAGAAGAATTAGAAGAAGAACAATGGTAAATCCAAATATAATACAATTTCCTCATTATTCAGTTATTGAAAACAAAATCACAGTTGATGATTTAATCATTAATAATTTATATATTGTTAATGACTTTTTAGAAGTAACAGATAATAAATGTATTTTTCTTGATAAAAAACCATGTGCCAGCAGAATATTGTTTCATCATAGTGGTCCACTAGAAACAGTTGAGTTATTGTTTTATAGTTTTGAAAAAAATGAAACATTTTCCATACCAAGAGATGAGTTGCCGTTTTATCACATACGACCACTATGAAACAAAAGAATAAAAAACTTAAAGTAAAAATAGGAGAATTTTATAACATTTTTGATTACTCTAGTCAAATAGATGTGGATTATGGGACATGTGTTTGTTTAGGCAAATCAATAGACAAAATATGGGATTCCATAAATAAAAAAACAAAAGAAAAAATTTATAAAGATTATGTAAAGTTTAATTTCTATTCATTTTTGAAAAATGAAAAATTTTATATATATGAAGATGCTTATTTAATTGAAAAAATATAATATGAAACATAAAAAAATAAAAACAGGAACTTTATATGAAATTTATGATAACTCTCTTCAAATAGAAATAAATTATGGAACGTGTATTTATTTAGGCGAATCAAAAGAAAAACTATGGATGCGCAGCGACATCAAAATAAAAGGAAATATTTATAGAGATTTTATAGTTTTAAATTTTTATTCATTATTGAGAAATGAAAAATTTAAAATATTGCAAAAAGATTTTTTTTATGCGGGTTCTGGTTATTTAATAAAAAAATTAACAATATGATTTTAGCTTATCATATTTAAATAAAGAAGGAATTGTTTAATAGGAAAATATATGTTAAAGAATAAAAGCTTGGTTTTTTTTGCTGTAGTTTTTGTTAGTTTGTTTAATTTAATGTGTAGAGTTAATGCTCAAGAAATTCCACTTAGTCCTCCTTTTAATGCATGGATATCAACCGACAACAATGTCTTTGTTTTGCCGTCACTCGAAAGACTTGGGCCTTCAATATCTCTTTTAAGATTTGGAGATCCTGTTAGAGTAGTTGGGTGTATCCCCGATTGTGTGTCAAGAAATTCTTGGGCACAATTATACCCTCAAGGCATTGTTAGACTTTCTAACCTAAGCACTGGACCCAGAACTAGAGAAGCTGAATTTCTAGGTGGTCCTCCTGACTTCACATGGGCAAAAGTAAAAAGAAGAGGTGTTGTATCTAGAGATAATCCTTCTGACCATGGAGGTATTTTAGAGAGCTTTTCTAATGGTGACGAATTGTTATTTAGAACAAATGCTTTGTTGCAAACTCAAGGTTACTTGGAAAGACCAAATGGAGGATTTGTTCCTGTTGCTTCACTAGAAATATTTGAACCAAGCACTTTCTCGGGATGGCAAAATCCACCAGATAATTTTGTTTTTATTTTAAACGATACAAACATTACCTTACCAAACAGACAAGTATTGCCTGTTTTAAGATATGAAAGATTCGAGGCGGTTTCACAAAATAGAACAATAGCTACTGTTTCTGTTATGGAAAACGAAAGAATATTATCAAGAAGAAATACATATGTTAACGGAACCATTCCAAGAGGTGACGTTAGATATGGATTTAAACATAATCGTCCAAGTACGATACCAAGTGGTGTAAGATGGGTACATGTAGACTTAAATCAACAAGTCTTAACCGCTTATGACCATGATGATCTTGTTTTTGCCACTATGGTTTCTACAGGAAGGATACGTGGTTCCACTCACTCTGGAACATTCCAAGTAAGAAGAAAAATTACTTATACCCAAATGAGAGGTGGTGGTTCTAGACCATATAATGTGGAAGGTGTACGCTGGACACAATATTTGACCGAAATCAATGAAGATGTGGCTTTACATGAAAGTTTCTGGCATAATGGGTTTGGGAGAGTTCGTTCTCATGGTTGTGTAAACCTTAGTCCAGCAGACGCAAGATTCATGTTTGATTTTAACCCAGCAGAAATACCTTCTGGTTGGAGATCAATTCATCCAATTGCTCTTGGTATTCCTAATTTGTGGGTTATTATAGAATAAGTTATATTTGAAGGTTTATAGTGTATTTTATTGTACTATAGATGTAACATGTATACAATAAGAGCATTTATAAAAAAAGCAACCGAAAAACATGGTGACAAATTCGACTATTCTTTAATAAAAGAAAAAAACATTTTAACAAAAACAAAATTAAATATAAAGTGCAACACTTGTAAAAGAGTTTTTCATCCATGGGCAAAAAATCACTTAAATGGTTCTGGTTGTCCTTCTTGTAGCCATGTCAAATATGACAAACAAATCTTTATCAATAAAGCTAAAAATTTTCATAAGGAAAAATACGATTATTCATTGGTAGAGTTTAAAACAATTAATAATAAAATAAAAATTATATGTAAAATACATGGTGTTTTTGAGCAAAGAGCCTCAGACCATTTATGTCATGGTTGTAAATATTGTTCTTCTGTTGTAAACAAGAAATCAAAACAAAAAGTTATAGATGATTTTAATAAAGTTCATGGAAAAGAAAAATACAATTATTCTTTAATGGAATACAAAAATGCACAAACAAAAATAAACATAATATGCAATAGTTGCAACAATCAGTTCTTGCAAAAACCAATAAATCATAGAAGTGGTCAAGGATGTCCTAAATGTGCTCTTGCCAGAACAAGTAAAAAAATAAACAAATGAAAAAATTATCAATAAAAAAAATACTTACCTATTTGTCGGGTGTAGAAAAGTCTCTATTTTATAGAGTTTTAGGAAACGAAGAAAAAGAAGAATCTCTTTTGTGTGAGTCGGATTTTTACTGGTATGAGTTAAATGAAACCGAACATAAAATCGCTGTATTATATCTTCATTATATCAGTTATTATTTCTGGTATATTCCAGAAGGAATCAGAAAATTATACAACAAGAGACACAAGAAGTAAATTTTTATTTATGCGGTTTAGATAGTTTTTCTGTTGTAGTATCATTCTTGAATGGAACAAAAAACAATAACTAAAAAATGCGGTGAAAACGTATATCCTTCTGCTGGTTGTCTTAAAAGTTTTACTACAAATGTTAGAGAAAATAATGACCTGTGTTTTGAATGTTGGTCATCTGACATGGATTCTACCTTTGGAAAAGATAAACCTTTTCAGGTTAATTGGCTTCAACTAGGATTTGGTTTAACCATCTTGGTTATTCTATTTTTAATATTTATATAAAGGAAACAAAAAATGCCTGAAGAATATCAAAAGGTAGCAACTGAATTTAGAGAAGCAAACACAATTAAAGTTCCAGATGAACTATATCGCTTAATAGATAAAAATATTAGATATAGTTTTAACGGATCTGAATCTGTGTTTGTAATAGGAAAAGATGAACTAAGAAAATTCAATTTCAATGATTCTAAAATAGATAAACTATTAATAATAATAGTAGACAAATACGCCGAATTTGGTTGGACCATGTTGGCAGCAAATAACTTGGATACACCATATAATGCGCTCGGTTTTAGGTGCTCAGAACAAATGATTGATTACAAAAGATAAAATTGATTTTGATTAAATCATAAAATGCCAAATTCTAAAAAATTAAAAGATCTTTATCTTGACGTTTTAAAAAAAGACGATAAAAAAAATAAATCTTCACAAGAAGAGATTTTTAAATTTTTATCTTTGAAAAATACCAAATGCGAACAAGAATTTAAGTCTAAGATAAAAGTAGTGACTGGAGACTTGTATTATGTTGCAAGGTGCCCCAAACAACTTCTTCTTTTGTACTCTAAAGTAAAAACACCTTATCCAGTTACGGTTACTGGTAATAAAAACTTATGTATTTTAATTGAAGAAAAAGACTCTTATCCGAATTTGGTATTTTTCAATTTCCATAGTAACACATATATAAAATTTGGCTGGCAAGAGTCTCAGGATTACACAGTCGATAAAGTATAAAATGAAAACACCCAATATAAATTTTGTTGTCGGAGAATTTTATAAAATAATAAAATTACCACTAACATCATATATTGAAGGTTTAGAAGATTTTCCAATTTTATATATTGGTTATTCTCTCAACGACGTTCTGTTTGATGGTACGTATATGAAAACTATACATTGTTTTTATTCTTTAAATAAAAACAAATTCTATTATATAGACGAAAATGATGTACGTATGCAACATGTTTTTATTGAAGAATTATTTTAGTTGATGTTGACTAAGAATTATTTCTTGCTATCATAATCTTATGATTAAATTTAGGTTTAAAACAAAAGATGGCAAAAGAAGAGTTTATGTAAATTTCAGAAACGAAATAGAAGTGGCTTTTTTGAAACCTATGGATTTACCAACTGGTTTATTATTTTATATGGGTTATCCATATCCCTCAACAGAGAAATAAAATGCTAACAAAAATAAAAGATTATATTATAAAAAAATCTAATTATATGCTTTCAAAAGCAACAGAGTATCCTATTCCTGATGATAAAACGATTTCATTCATATATGAAGCCGAAAGAGATAGGTTGAAAAGAAAAAAATTCAAAGTGGGAGAATTGTATACAATTAAATTGTTTTTTAATTTAAACAAGAAGAAATTAATTTATATTTTCATAGAAGAAACAGACGATGGGGAAAATAAGGTATTTTATTGTCCTGAAAGAAATCAATATTTTACTTACAACTATGACAATAATTGGACTGTAGAAATAGAAGAATATGAATAAAAAGAAAATATTAACAATACAAATGACTGTTGAGATGGAAGTGCCAGATAAGTTCTTGCCACTCAAGTCAGATGTTGACTTGCAAAGTTTGTTTGTTGCATTTCATGCCGGTAGAACAAAAATAATAGATTTCAAAATATTAAAATAATATGAAAAATAAATTTTCTAAAGAAAAAGCCGAAGAAATAAGGAAAATTATAGAAAAAGAACTAGAACTCTTTTTCAAAGATAATGTTGTGATATTTACAACGAATTTTTTAAAAAAAAATAATGAAACAATTGAAATTTTTCATGACCCAGAAACAAGTGTTGTATTAGAGTCCGATGTAGATAAAGACGACGATTTGAATTATTCTTGTTGGTGTTTTACAAATCGAACTAACGAAATATCTTATGATAGAAAAAATTTAAATATCAATTTAGAATTAGGGAACTTACACGGGAATACTAATATGCAAAAATATATTAGATTTGAAATTATAGAACAAATGAGTAATCCCAGGGACAGACACTTAACTTATTATATGAAAGTTTTTGTAGAAAAAAAACCAACAAAACTAGTAGCAACAGCTAAATTAAAAAAATCTATAGGTAATGTTCTTAATCTAGTAAACAAAAGTTATTTGCTTTCTGCGGATAGTGATTATGTTCTTGTGAAACAATTTAAGATTTATGATATTTCTAAATTTCATGTAACCTTGCCGGATTCAGCGTTAAGAAAACAACAGATATCTTATGAAATATATGATTGTTATTCATTTGAAACAAATAAGAAAATAAAATTCATTAAATGAAAAATACAACACTTCTATCAAATTTAATTGAAGGTGAAATATACAGTGTAACCTTTAATGACTATAAAGGGTTTAAAACGATAAAAATAATAAAAGAGCCAGCACTATATTTGAATAATGAAAAATCAAGTTATTCTCCAAATCCATTTAACACAAGTTTAAAAGTTAAAACTTTTAAATATAATTTTTATTCGCTTAAAACAAATAATTTTTTTAGTCTCTTTTCGCATTATCATACTGATGCTTCTAGAGAAATGAAAATAGAAAGAATTTAAACAAATGTTAAATTTTTATTTTATTAAAAACAAAAGAATTCATGATAAACATTATAAAGCAATACATACAATGTTTGCTCATTTTGAACCTAGTGATAAAAATACAACACGGAATTGTTATTTGTATATAATAACCTTAGATAATACCTTGTGTTTAGTAAACAATATAAGTGGAAATTGGACCACAGTGTGGGAGTCAAATGGAATTTAAACCAAAAGAATTATTAAAACAGACACTGGAGACTCTTTTAATTGAAAAGTTAAAAACAAATTTTGTTATTAAACCAATAGTAAGGGGCTTGAATAAAAATAGTCAATATATTTTATATTATAATTTATATGATGATTTATCATCAACAAACAATGAAAATTTTAAATTAAAGGTAATGGGATTTTATGACTATGGCCACACAGAAAGTTCTCGATTCACGTTTCAACCAAATACATATTTTTCCGACACAAACAAATCTTGGGATGGTTTAAAAACTTTTGGTTTTAATTTTGAAACAAATGTCCCAAAATCCTTTACGGAAAAAGAATTAGAAAAACAAAAAACAGACACAATTCTTTATTCTAAAGAATTAATTTATAAGAATTATTATTTCTTTGAAAAAGAAGAAATTGAAACGCCTCATTATATAAAAGACGAAATTGGTGAGACAATTAAGTTATTAACAGGTAAATTTTTTATTTATGATATAAGAACCTTTAAAATAGATTATGAAGAAGAAAAATCTTTTCACGTAATTTATTGTTATGATCTTGAGAAAAACTTAAAAACAGGAGTTGTTCTGATAAACACCGGGAAAGAAGAAACAAAAAACAAATTTTATGAGTTGAAATAATGTTTAGGTTTAATTTTTGTAAAAATAAAAACAATAAGGACAAATATAAAGAAATATATAGTGTATGTTCGGATTGAAGAATATTTTGGACAATATCTTTATATTTTAACAGCAAACAAAATTTCGTGTCTATTGAACAATGGAAACGGATACTGGGTTGTCTTGTATTAGAGTGAAAAAACAAGAATTAAAAACATGTCACAGAATCTCTTTTGGTTTAAAACTTAATAATAATTTAATATGATTTAATAAAATGTTTCATTTCAACTACAAAAAATATAGCAAGTCTTATAGAACTTTACGTGTAATAGCCAACAAAGAGACAGGTAAGACACTTATAGCCTTTAACATCTGGTATAAATCCAGTTCTGGATTCAAGAAAATTTTATATAATGTAAAAACACAACAAGTAGAAAGATTCTTTCAAAGAGATTTTTAGGAACAGGTATCAATATATGATGTATTTCAATTTTAGCAAACAAAAAAATAATCACAATATATGTTTGTCATATACTAATAAACGTACAATACACAAAGAATATATCATCTTTCTTAGAAAAGAATCTTTTGTACTAGGTTTGACACAAACACAAGACGGCACATGGATTCCTAACTCGGATTACACCTATTCTCATAATAACAAGTATTAAATTAGAACAACACTAAATTTAACAATAGAAATATACCTTGAACGAAAAATATAAAAATATCAATAACAACAAAAACAAGAGCAAGAATATCTTTTTTGCTATGTTTGTTGTGGTATTATTGTCAATTTCCATCATGAGTATATATGTTATATTCTCCATGTTAGGATCTCCTAATGTAGTCACCTATCAAGTTCCTCCAAGGGAATTTAGAAGCACTACTCAGGATAGCAATCACAATTTTGTTTTACTGGACGCTCCCGTGCTTTCTTCTGCTTTTGGTTTTAATATAATAACAGCAACAACCGTGTTACAAAAAAAGTCAAAGTCGGCAAACAAAAAAGAAAACAATAAACTACAGAGATAAAAATAACCTTGAGTAAAAAAAATAAACATTATCAACAACTTTCTCTTCCTTGTACGGACTACATAGAATCTTGTGGATTTTCACTTAAGTCTGTTAAAAACAATTTAGACGAAGCCGTAAAACAGTTCCTAAGAGAACATATCTTGATTGGTTGTGAGTGTTATGATGGTACTAAAAAAAGATTAAATACCGAATATACTTTACTCTATTACGAACAACAACAACAACACAAACATAAATCAACAAAAAATCCATTTGAAGGTTCCTCTTCATTAACGTTTCATCCAAAAAAGGCTGCCATCAGTTATCGTTATTCACCTTCGTCCTTGAATAATATCGTTCATACTCCGTGTTATAATTATTCATTTACAATAAGTCCTAGTCTTTTGTTTTTTGAAAATACAGAAGAGAAAAAAATGCCATCTCATTTTAGACCTCTGTTCCTGCTGTATAATAATAATAGTGAAGATAATTTATTGGTAAAATCAAATTATGATACGATAACAAGCATCAAAGCTGACGTTATGTTAAAATATTTTAGCGGCAACACAACAAAAGAAATAAAAGAAGGAGAGGAGTATAAAACAGCAACAATTCAGATAATGAACAAGTTGTTCTCAGAATTCATTATTTTAAATAAAATCCAAACTTCTTATATTGAATCTGAGAAAATCCCTAAACTTCCAAAAGAAGGAAGCATGATTCAAACAAAGTATCATTATTCTTTTAAAGATGACAATGATGATAATAATAAAAAAGATATACCAAGTTATATACTAACAAATATAAAAGACTCTGGAGATTATGTTAAACTAATAAGAGACAGAGACTCGTATTTTAAAAATCATTCCGAAAGTATGTTGGCATATGCTAGCCAACAAATCTTTTTGCCAATCTTTGAAAAAGATGGTCTAAAAAAGACACCACAACAAGAAGAAGAAGAACGTTATGGTAGTGACGACTATTTCAAAAACAACTTGTTGTTTTTGCCTTTTATTAATACATTGACGAAAATCGCAACAACAGATGTTTTTGATATTTCTACCTCCAAAGTATCCAAGGCCGTTGTTTTCATAAATCCAAAGGCGGCAAACAAAAAGAAAGGAATTAAAAATAGTGACACTAACAACATTAGCAGCACTCCCACAGTACCCAAGTCAAGAACGGCCAACAGAAGAAAATCTCACAACCCTAAAACTTGACATCGACAAAGCTGTAAAGAAATTCCTAGAAGAACATATTCTGCTCTTTGTACATGATGAAAAAACATCTAAGCTGTATTTCGATACTTACTATCTCTTCTGTTATGATGAAAACTTACATACAATAGTAGACACTGAACCAACTCACTATAGTACTCTCACAAGATGTAGCGATGCATTACAGTGTAGTTATGACTATAGGACTTATGTGAATAATCACTTTATGTTCTTGGAACATTTTTTAAGAACAAGAAATCCTTTCTCTTCTTCTCTTTTTCCTCCTTATAATAATTTCAAGAAAAAGAAGATAAAAAAGAAGAGTCCGTTCTTTTGGAATAAAAGAAAAGAAGTCAATCTGGACAATTTTTATACGTTTCGCCTGGAAAGCCTTAACATACAATATAGTACAGTCTCGGAATATCTGAATGATGATGCCGACAACAACAACAACAACAACAACAACAACAACAATAATAACGGCGGCAACAAAAAAGAAGAGATTTTAAATTCTTTGGTCTCTAACATCTTTAAAAATATTAAATACTCTAGAAAAATAAAAACTCTCCCATCTCAGCAGTCTACTATTAGTATAGGTTCCCTTATTCATAAGTCTTATGACGATCCTGTAACAAATTATCTGGTGACTAACTCAACTAGTCTTGACTTCTCCTATAGAGAGGAAGAAGAAGAAGGGGGAGACAGCAACTCTTCTCCAAATTATTTTACCTTGTCTCTTATAGAAGCCTTTGACCTAAGTACCATGGAGACTAATATTATCCTGGTACAACTATAACTTAAAACTTCTCACTCACTCACTCACTCACTCACTCACAGCCGACATGTATTTTTATATTCACTAACTTTCTCACTTTAAAGGCTTTTATTATATGCTTTTTTTAAAAGATACGCTATTAAAATACCTCCCAAAACTTTAAGCCTCTTTCTGTGGATACTAACCACTTCTAGGTCTCTATTATGCTAACTAATTTCATAGATTATTTTAACTTCCTAAGTCATATAAACTACATAGGAGAAGACAGTCAATCTACTAGGGAACATAGTCAATAGGGTGTATGTGTGTTTTTATTAATTTAATAAAGGAATTACTGGGTTTTTATATAGAGAACCTAGTGTCTTGGTTGTTGTGTGGTGCTTAGGTATTTTAGGCTTGGGCTTTGGTTTTAAATTAGCTTGGGTTTAATTCTGTTTTGATTGATTTAATTTTGGTTCGGGTTTGGGTCTTGAATTAATTTATTTTTTATGGTTTTAGTTTTATTTTGGTTTTAATTTGATTTTAAATTTTATGTTTTTTTTGGGTAATCCACCCGACCCACCCAGGGTAGGGATCAAAGCCTTTTCGCAAAACCACACGAATATAAGGTTATTTAAAATCGAGATAACAAAACAAGGGATTTAAAGAGAGTGGATTAAAGTGAGACAGAAATATAATTAAAGACTTAAGAAATATAAATTTAATAGATTTGATAAGAAAACCAGAAGAAGTGAAACAAAAAATCTATTTATAAAAAGAATTAGGAAGAAAACATGTTTAAAGACAAAGATATTAACGAGATAATAAAACAGTCAGTGAAGCAAAGCTTTGCAAATTCTGGTATAAAGACAGCTTCACCACAGCCTATAGTAAATAAAGTACAGTTAGGTTCACCTAAGACATTAATACAAACTGTCAAAGATAAGTTGAATGAAAGTTTTGTATTGACCCCCAAGAGTTTTTTATTAAAGACCGAGTATCTTTCTTCAAAGGCCAAGGAGTCCCACGAGAAATTATATAATGCCTATGTAAAGGCTTTTGATAAAGTAACGATAAAGAGCCAGACAGCTTCGACAGAAGAGTCTGATTCTAATTCATCTGACTTTAGAAGTTTAAAGATAGATGAGCAGTACAATTTAAATGCGATAAAGTTGCATGAGTTGTTTTTCTATAATATATCTGACACGAAGTCAAGCATATCGATTGATTCGGTTCCCTATATGAGACTTGCTAGGGATTTTGGAACATTTGAGAAGTGGCAATATGATTTTAGAGCATGTTGTTTAGGATCAAGAGAGGGCTGGGCTGTCACATACTTTGAACCACTAAGAAACGTTTACATGACATGTATAATAGATGGCCATACTACGGGGATACCTATCGGTGGGATACCAGTTATCGTATTTGATATGTGGGCACATTCTTATTGTAGAGATTACCTTGAAGATAAGAAGAGTTATGTGAATGCTATGATGAAGGAAATGAATTGGAATATAATTGAGGCACGTATGGTAGTGGCTGAGAGGTCTAGACTGAATGATTTATTTGAAATAAGGCCCTTAGTTAACGAGATGCCACAGAAGATCCTATCACAGATCAATCAAGAGCAGGCTCCTATAGGAGATGAGCAGATTGATAGTGAGGGAAAGATTTCAATACCTGGTGGTGGAAGTTGGCAGCAGCCTAATGCGCCTATTGGTGGAGCCAAGGGAAGTTTCTGAAAATAGAAAGCAAACAAGAAGATGAATAAGAAAAGCAACATTAAGAATAAAGCTGGTATATTGAGTAAGTTTTTATTTGAGCAAGAGAATGTGATAGCACCTAGTCAAACTGACCCAGTGATGCCACAGAAGAAGATTTCTTTAGATCAGATAGTGGACAAGTATTTAATTTCTTATGAGAAGGAATCCATTCCTACTTCTAATGACTATGACATACCTGGTACTCCTCCTGTTACCGCGCAAGAAGCTGGAGAAGTCAGCAATATGGTAAATCCTCCACCTACGACTAATGTGACTGGAGAGTCTAGAAAAAAAATGGGAGTCTTAGCTTCTTTATTTGAGGCCGACGAAGATCCTGGAGCAGCACCAGGTGGTGGTGATGAAGCCCCTGTAGATGACGCAGGCGGCGATCCTGGAGCAGACCCAACCGCAGGTGGTGGAGATTTAGGTGGAGCGCCTCCTACCCCTGTTATAGCGACTCCTAAGATTAATTTAAACAATTATGCGATGGGCATTGCTAGACTTGTTGGTAACTATGAAGCTTTGCTTAACCCAAAGAGTACTATTTTAAATCGTGCCATAGAATATATTAGAGTAAACTATGATGAGCCAACGGCTAAACAATTTGAAGAGATGATGGAACAGAATTATGACTTACGTTCCGAAGAAGAGATGAGAGATCAAGGTATGGCTCCTTTTGCAGCCGGTGCCTTGAGTGGTGGTGGCGGCGGCGGTGGAGCTGCCTAATAGACAATAGTTAAATAAACTTATAGGATATGTGTATGTCAGACAGCATTTCCTCAAATACGAAAAAAAAATCTATATTATTATCTTTTGATGAAGACTTGTTTGTTGAAGGAAAGAAGATTTTATTTAAAAAGAATCTGACGCCGCAGCAGTTATTAACTTTTATTTTCCATGAATCTACATTGGACAACAATGAGGTGATGGATATTATTGATATGGCATCTAAGCATTATTCTATAAGAATATCACAAGAGGAGCGCAAGAAAATAAAAGTCATTAACAATGATATTTTGTATGATATAATAGAACAGGGTAGAAAATATGAAAAATAAAATACTTGAAATGTTTAGGAGTGCGTCCTGGGCTGTAAAAGAA